>Ga0129310_1000014_pt1 | contig 268220 bp, 235 predicted proteins | sample Go1ome_2_FD_94433 | JGI IMG/M metagenome (GOLD analysis project Ga0129310, IMG submission 94433) | Western lowland gorrila individual fecal microbial communities from Wisconsin, USA - Go1022A metagenome | ecosystem: Host-associated > Mammals > Digestive system > Large intestine > Fecal...
AACTGACCTTCCATGCAGAGGCGGTTCCTGTTGAGGAACATGATTCGGCACTGGGGGTACAGTCACAGTGGAATATGGTGGTTCAGGAAGACAGCAGCGGCGTACTGACATGGAGTCAGGGCAGCCGGGCCGGTGAATGATACAGGAGGACAGGAGAATGAGAATAAATGGAAAAGTGATAGCAGTGGCCGCAATGCTGGCAGTGGCCGGGATCGGCGGGACATTTGCTTACTTTAACCAGACTTTGACAGCCGCCAACATATTTGATACAGGGAAATATGATACGGAACTGGTTGAAGAGTTTAAGCCTTCGGAGGGTGAGAACTGGGGGCCTGGAACCAGTGTGAATAAAGATGTGACAATCCGTAACACAGGTACCCTACCCGTGGTAGTGCGGGTGAAATTCCAGGAAAAGTGGGTCAGAGGACAAGAGGAATTTTATTTTACAGACACCTCCCAGGAAAAGGAGCGGCCGGTCGCCATTGGAAGCCCATCCAATGCCAACAATGCATTTGAGAATGTTTACCAGGGTGACCCGGAAGACGGAATTGCCGATCCTGACGCGGATGACTCAGTGGTATTTAAAAGCATGATGCCGGACGGCGGCTGGGTTTATAATCCGGCGGATGGATATTATTACTATATGTATGTCCTTCCCGGCGCAGTAGAGAAAGAGGATGGCAGCCATGAAATTGCGGAGACAACCAAGCTCCTTGACGGAGTGACCCTGGCGGAAAATGTGGATATGGGTTCCTACAAGGAGATCCGGTATTATGCCACCACGGGTCAAAGACCTGAAAATGGAAGCAACGACTGGGTGGAATTCGCCACGGCCAGCAATGCGTCCAGCCCTCTTGGATATGATTACATTTCCACCAGGGAAATGAATGAGCGCCTGAAAGCGGATGGAAACCAGATAACCTTTATGAAATCAGTTACTGATCTCACAGATGCCAGGCTGGCCGGGTACAGTGACGCTGATTATACCCTGGTGGTGGCAGCCCAGACCGTACAGGCAACGGACCAGGCCGTCAACACGGTTTTTGGAGAAGGCGGTGTCTTTGATTTTAAGCAGCTTGGATGTGAGTGGAAGCTGATCAGCGAATCAGAGGTCCAGAAGTAAGTTCAGCTGTCCATAAAAGAATGATCAAACAGGTTATTGCCGCCTATGTTTTTTGATGGACGGACCAATATAACAAAATAAAAGCATAATAATATGAAAAAGCAGGAGGAAAAGACATGAAGAAGTTAAATAAGAAAGCAGCAGCAGGAATCGGGCTTGGAGCATTAGCCCTGGTGGGAGGAACATTTGCGTACTATTCACAGACGGCGTCCCTGGATAACCCGTTGAGCACGGGCAAATATACCACCCAGCTGGTGGAGGATTACACGCCGCCAACGGAAGATTTAAAGCCGGGCGCTAAGTGGGATAAGAATGTAGGGGCGGAGAATACCGGAGATTATCCCGTCCTTGTCAGGGTAAGCATGAAAGAAAACTGGTCCTACAAGGGAGAAACGGATCCCTACAAAACCATATTGAGCGAATCGGAACTGTTTGACAACGGGACCTATGCCGGCGGAATCTTTGACGCAGACCAGGTTAATGACACCGATGGCCTGGCACCCGCAGAAGACGGCACCGTGGTACATAAGAACATCCTGACCAATGACGGCTGGATCGATGGAGGGGACGGATACTGGTACTGGAACGGCGTTCTGGAGAAAAAGGGATCAGATAAGTCCAGCACCACCCACCTGTTGGAAGGGCTGACCATGGCCACGGATATCGACCTTGGCCACTATGAGACAAAAGAGTACTATGCCGTTGCGGCAACACAGCCGGATCTGGATAATACCAGTGCCTGGACATTGATCGACTGGACCCAGGTTAGTGATGAGAATAATGACGGCCTTAAAGATATACGCGACCTGGTAGCTGTCACGTCTATTCCTGAGGGAGAGAGCCTGTTCCGCAAATCCGAATCCAATTTGGACAGCAATAAGAAGGGCTACGGGGATTCCAACTACACACTGACCGTTACCTCTGAGTTTGTCCAGGCCACCGCTGATGCAGTAAACGATTCCTGGAAAGATTTCGATATCACTGCATTGACCAATGTACAGGTTAATGCAGAGGACGGCGTGAATCTTGAGAATAAAACCGTTACACCATAATACAGAGGCTGATGAATGAACGTTCTGAAACAATTGTTTAATATCCTTTCATGGCCCGTGTATCTGTGCATTGTGGGGTACCTTCTGATCGCAGCGCCCATGCTGGCCGGTTACCGGCCGGTGGTGGTGCTCAGCGGAAGTATGGAGCCCGCCTTTCCTGTTGGGAGTGTGATCTACTATAAAGGGGCCGCCTTTGAGCAGATTCAGGAGGGAGACCCCATCACCTTCCATGCAGGTGAGGATGGCTCGCTGGTCACCCACAGGGTGGTGGAAAAACAGGAGCTGAGCCGTGATTTTATCACTAAGGGAGATGCCAATGAGACTGCGGACCCCAACCCGGTTTCATATGACCGAGTGGCAGGCAGGGCGGCTGATGTGAAGATCCCCTATGCCGGATACTTTGTCACCTGCGGCAGGACACCCCAGGCAATTGGGGTCATGGGAGGGATCCTGGTGATTGGGATATTACTTGATTTTATCTGCCCGGGAAAGAAGCGGGAGGAAAAGGCATAAACGCCTGTTGGAAGCAGAGCTGTAATCCGTTTGGACAGGAGATTGATGTTATGAAAAAAGGCAAGATCATGTTATTGGGCCTGGCAGTTCTGGCGGCTGCATCGGTGGGAACTACCTGGGCGGCGTGGTCCCAGGTAATACGGACCGGCAATGAATACAGGGTTCCCAGGTACAAAACCAGCCTTGAGGAGCATTTCCGCCAGCCGGATGACTGGCAGCCAGGTATAACCACACAAAAGCAGGTATGGGTATCCAACAACCTGAAAGCAGAGGACGGCAGCCTGGAGAGCGGTGTGCCCGCCATTGCCAGGGTGGAGATCCACCAGAGCTGGATCAGGCGGGAAAATGTTTACGTCCTGGATCAGAATGGCAATGAGACAGCGGTCCCTCCCCTTGAGGGGGAAGCGCTGCCCCCTGACTTTGTAACAGACCAGGGAGAGCGCCAGTATGCGGCAATTCCTGCATTTAATAAAGAAGCCGTTATGGTGCTCCGGTCCGGAATGGCTCAGGATGCCGGCATACGCCTGAATTTGCCCTATGCAGACAAGGTGGAGGATGCCAGGGGAAAGTGGCTCCTGGTGGATGAGGAGCCGTCTGAGACAGGAAATTATATATTGTATTACATAGGGGTGATACAGCCGGGGGAAGACTCGCCGGTGTTTTTGGAAAGCGTGACCATGAACCCCCTTCTGGAGAACACCATAACGGGAAAAGACACCTATTATGAGAAGACAGAGGATGGTTACAAGCAGATTACCGTGACCCGCACCAATGCCAAATACGGGTATGACAGCAGCAGATATACCATGGATATAAAGGCCACCACGGTGCAGGCCACCAAGGCGGCGGTGGAGCATACGTTCACCGGCGGGTTTAACCAGGAAGTGATCCGCTACCTGGCCGATCAGGTGGCGGATCCCGGCGTCTATGACGCCTCAGGCCTGGAAAAGAAGCTGACCCTGGTCTACAACCGGGGAAGCCAGAGGCTTGAGTATGTACCTTACCGCTCAGGGACCGGGGAGGAGGAAGGGAACTGGTTTATGAGTTTTACGGACATGGTTCCGGGAGGTATTTACAAAGACCGCCTGAAGGTGGAGAATACCACATCCAACCAGACTGCCAGAGTCTATATGCGGATCGATCCAAGAGAGCAGGAGCAGATAAAAGACGAGCTCCTGGAAAAGATCACCATGAAAGTCATATTCCAGGGCAGTGTCCTCTATGAAGGAAAGGTGACCGGCGCCAGATACGGGGAAGGTGAGAATCTCCAGGAACTGATCCCCCTGTGTTATCTGAAAAGTGGTACATCCGAGGAAATCCAGGTGGAGCTGCAGCTGGATCCATCCATTACCTGTGACCCGGTAACGGGAGCGTGCGTCTATGCCGACCAGCTGGCCAAGATCGACTGGGAATTTATGATCCAGACATTCTCAGATAATGGCGGAGGAGGTGGTGGAGGCGGCGGAGGCGGCGGAGGCCGAAGAAGCGTAACCACCATTGATGACACAGAGGTTCCCCAGGCTGTCATGATCCCTGATCCTGAGATCCCGTTGGCAGCACTTCCAAAAACAGGGGACACCACCCCGCTGCTTATGCTGGGAGCCATGACCGCGGTCAGTTTCCTTCTGCTGTCAGCCCTGGGGGTTCTGTGGTTCAGGACTCGCAGGAAAGAGGATCAGGTGTGATGGTCAAAAAGCAGGGGATCAGGCGTACCGTCCTGACATTGTCCATCCTTTCAGTCCTGGCAATCTTTCTGGTGTCCGCGGGACTGCTGTGCCGTTCCCTGTATGAATACAGGAAAGGGGAAAAGGAGTACGGGGAGCTTCGGCAGTATACAGCCAAGGCCTCCGGACAGGAACCTGCTCCCCAGTCTCCGGGCAGCCTGCCCGCCGGGGAGCAGGAGCCCATGCTGGCCGTTGATTTTGAGGCCCTTAAAAAGCTGAATCCCCATATCATTGCATGGATCCACATTCCCGGGACGCCGGTAAGCTATCCTGTGACCCGGGGTGAGGACAATTCCTATTACCTGACCAGGACATTTTCCGGTGCATATAACGGGGCCGGATGCATTTTCATGGATTACAGAAGCAGTCTGCCCTCAGAGGGCGGGAACACGGTCCTCTATGGACATAACATGAAAAACGGTTCCATGTTCGGTTCCCTGAAGCGTTACTGGGATAATGAATATTATAGGGAACACGCCTCCTTTTACCTGTACACGGCAGAGGGGGATAATTTCCTGTGCCATATTACGGACCGCCGCAGGATCCCTGCGCAGACCGACTTTTTTTCCAACATGCGGGATAAAGAGGAGGAAACAGGTGAAAGTGGCAAAGCAGACGAAAGTGGCAAAGCGGACCGAGATGCCGGGGTCACACTGGTGACCTGTGTGGCCGGGAAAAATGAGGAACGGCTGGCAATAGAGGCGGATGCAAAGCGGATAGAATGACAGATAAAAGGGAGAGGCCCAGTCCATGGAGCCTCCCCCTTTTATTAACCCATATTTGAATTGCTTTTCTTTTTTCCCAGATACGCGGCCTTTACCGACTCGTCCGCCAGCAGCTCCCTGCCGGTACCGGTCAGTGAGATCCGCCCTGTCTCCAGCACGTATCCCTGGTCTGCGATGCGCAGTGCCATGTTGGCGTTCTGCTCGATGAGGAGGATGGTCACTCCCTGTTTATTGATCTCCTTGATAATATTAAATATATCCTGGACGATCAGGGGGGCCAGGCCAAGGGACGGCTCATCCATCATCATCAGCTTAGGATGGCTCATCAGAGCTCTTGCAACGGCCAGCATCTGCTGTTCACCGCCGGAAAGAGTGCCGGCCAGCTGCCAGCTTCGCTCCTTTAGGCGGGGAAACAGGTCGTAGACCCAGTTGATGTCGTCTTCCAGGGAATCGCTTCTCAGATAAGCGCCGATCTTAATATTTTCAATCACCGTCATGTCGGGGAAGACCCGCCGCCCCTCAGGCACCAGGGTGATGCCCTTGGCCACGATATCAGGTGTATCCATGCCAAGGAGTTCTGCATTGTCAAACTGGATGGAACCGCCGGAGGCTTTTACCAGGCCGGTGATGGAGCGCAGGGTGGTGCTCTTGCCCGCTCCGTTGGCACCGATCAGGGTGACAATGGATTTTTCAGGAACCTCAAAGCTGATTCCCTTCACCGCCTCGATCCCGCCGTAATTTACTCTCAGGTCTTTAATCGTTAACATCGTCACTCACCCCCAGGTATGCTTCAATTACTTTTGGATTGTTCTGGACCTCATCCGGTGTGCCCTGGGCAATGAGCTTGCCAAAATCCAGCACATAGATACGGTCTGATATCTGCATGACAAGATCCATGTGGTGTTCGATCATGAAAATGGTCAGGTGGTAATCGTCACGGATCTGTTTGATAAAATCAGTGAGGTCCTGGGTTTCCTGGGGATTCATGCCCGCAGCAGGCTCATCAAGGAGCAGCAGGCTGGGGCTGGTTGCCAGTGCCCTGGCGATCTCCAGGCGGCGCTGGAGGCCGTAAGGCAGGGAGGAGGCAGTCTCATCCTTCAGATGCACCAGGCCCTGCATTTCCAAAAGGCTGAGGGATTCATCCCTCATCCGTTTTTCCTCCGCGTGGTTTAGGCGCAGGGCGGCGGAAAATACATTTTGTTTTGCCCGCATGTGCTTGGCAATGAGTACATTTTCAAACACGGTCAGGTTGCCGAACAGACGGATGTTCTGGAAGGTCCTGGCAATCCCCAGCCTGGTAATCTGGTCCGGCGTCTTGCGCACCGGTGTCAGGGCAGTGGGCTCCACATCACCTGCATAGAGACGGCGCATCTTGCCCTGGGGCGTATCCGCCAGTATGACCTGGCTGTTAAAGGATACAGAGCCATAGGTGGGCTGGTAGATGCCGGTGACACAGTTGAAGGCGGTTGTCTTTCCAGCGCCGTTGGGACCGATGAGGGCCACGATCTCGTGTTCATTTACATCCAGCGACAGTCCGTTCACAGCAACCACGCCGCCAAACTGCATGGTCACATGATCCATATGAAGTACATTCTTAATGGTGTCCATTACTGTGCGCCCCCCTTCTTTGAGGCTGAGGCCTTTTTCTTTTTCCCCTTTAGCTTATGGGGGATGCCCCTGATCAGGCGGAACAGCCCTTCCCAGGAAAACTCCTTGTTTCCCATGATGCCGCGGCTGTAAAAGAGCACCACTGCCATCAGCAGGATGGAGAAGATGACCATACGGAAGCCGGAACGGAACAATGGGATGTGAATACCGGCAATGGTCAGCGGATCGTCAAAGAAACGCAGTGCCTCGCGGCCGGCAGTGACCACAAAGGATCCCAGCACGCTGCCTGTCACGCTTCCGATGCCGCCCAGGACCACGATCAGCAGGATGTCGTATGTAAGGGCCACCTGAAAGGTCTTGGAATCAATGGAGCGCATGAACATGGCCAGCATTCCTCCGCCCACGCCTGTGAAAAAGGAGGAGATGACAAAGGAAAGCTCCTTGTAGTGGAACAGGTTGATGCCCATGGACTGGGCGGCGATCTCATCCTCACGGATGGATTTAAAGGCCCGGCCATAGGAGGAATTGATCAGCAGCATCATAAGGCCGATGCACAGGGCTGCCAGTCCGAATACCGCAAAGATATTGGGAAATCCCGGAATGCTCTTTAAGCCGTAGGAGCCGTTGGTAATGGTGTCAAACATGGGGGCTGCGATAAAGGCCCGGATGATCTCTGAAAATCCCAGGGTCGCAATGGCCAGATAGTCGCTCTTAAGGCGCAGCACAGGGATTCCGATCAAGGCTGCCAGCCCTGCTGCGGCCAGTCCGCCAAGGAGAAGGGCCACGGGAATGGGAAGCTGTACATTGGCGATCACAGGGGAAATGCCGCTTACATAATACACGCTGGCTCGGGAGCCCACCGGGATGGTGAAAATGGCCACAACATAGGCGCCAATGGCCATAAAACCCGCCTGGCCCAGGGAAAACAGTCCGGTAAAGCCGGTTAAAAGGTTCATGGAAACAGCCACCACCGCATAGATGGCGCTTCGTTCCAGAATGGATATCTGGTAGCTGTACTCCGCTTTGTCAGACTGAAGAAAGGCCAGGATGCCGATCAGCACGGCCAGGGCAATAATGGTATAAACTTTGTTTTTGTTCTTTGTCATATTTTTCATGTTGGCCACCTCACACTTTATCGGTTGTCTTCTCACCAAAGAGGCCGGTAGGACGGATGAGAAGCATAACGATCAACAGGATAAATGTAAATGCATCGCTGAAGGTGGACTGGCCCATGGCAACCAGGGCTGTCTCTCCAAGCCCCAGGATAAAGCCTCCGATCACAGCGCCGGGGATGCTTCCGATCCCGCCGAATACAGCTGCCACAAAGCACTTGAGCCCGGGCAGGGCGCCGGAGAACGGGAATACGGTCATACGGTCCGTGAAATAAAGGATGGAGCCGATGCCGGCCAGCAGGGAGCCGATGGCAAAGGTAAAGGAGATGGTTTTATTGATCTTGATACCCATCAGGGATGCTGTCTCATAATCCTTGGATACGGCCCTCATTGCCATTCCGATCTTGGTGTGGTTGATCAGGGCGATCAGCAGGTACACCAGGATCAGGGTCAGGACAGGGGTCAGAAAGGTCACGAAGGAAGCGGACAGTCCGCCGATCTGATAGATCCTTTTCAGGAAAGGGATCTCCGGATAGCCTTTTGGAAGGGCTGTGAACAGATAGGTGGCAAGGTTCTGCAGCAGGTAGGAAACGCCGATGGCAGAAATCATAACGGACATCCTTGGGGCGGAGCGCAGGGGGCGGTAAGCCACGCGCTCAATGGACACACCCAGTACAACGGTGACAAGCAGCGTCACCGGGATCGCGATGAACCATGGAAGACTTGCCATTGCGAAGATCATAAAATAACCTGCCATCATGAAAATGTCGCCGTGGGCGAAGTTGATCAGACGGAGGATGCCGTAGACCAGCGTATATCCAATGGCGATCAGCGCATAGGCGCCTCCAAGGGAAATACCGGTCAGGCACTGCTGAAGAAATGTTGTTAAACTCATAAGAGTCTGCCTCCTGTTTTTTAATAGTAGTATCCTGAATGGGCATAAATCGGTAAAGCTGGAGAAAGGCCGCAGGGCATTGGCTGCCGCCTGCGGCCTCTGTGTCATATGTAACTATGGTCTTACTCTACCGTTGTGGTTGTAAGGAACTGGAACTTGCCGTCCTTGATCGTCTTGATGAAAGCGATATCCTTGTTGGCATCACCTGTCTCGTTAAAGGTAATGCTTCCTGTGACGCCATCGATCTGGACACCCTGTAACGCGTCACGGATCGCGGATGTGTCAGTGGAGCCTGCTGTCTCAATTGCCTTGATGGCCGCCAGGTAGGAATCATAGCCCAGGGCGGATACGGCCGGAATGATATCCTCCTGCTTATTCTCTACCAGATACTCCTTAAAGCCCTTGATGAAGGAGGAAGCCTCGTCATTGGCCGGCTCGGCCTCGTCAAAGAAGGTGGAGAGCACAACGCCCTCGGAATCCTTGCCTGCATTCTCAATGATGGTTGAGTTCTCCCATGTATCACCGGCAGCAATGGTTGCGGTGATCCCCAGTTCCCTTGCCTGCTTGATAATAAGGGGGGCAGTGGTGATGGAGGAAGGAGCAAAGATGATATCAGGGTTAGCCGCCTTAATATTGGTCAGGATTGCCTTAAAATCAGTCTGGTTGGTCTGGAACTGCTCTTCACTCACAATATCGCCGCCTAATTTGGCAAATGCGTCCTTAAAGAAAGAACCCAGTCCTGAGGAGTAGTCATCGCCCAGCTGTGTGATCACGGCCGCGCTCTTTGCACCGTTTTGGAATGCGTAGTTGGCCATTACAGTGCCCTGGAAAGGATCGATAAAGCATACACGGAAGTAGTAGTCATTGCCCTCGGTTACCTGTGGGTTGGTGCAGGAACAACCGATGGCCGGAATCTTTGCATCTGCGAAAATCTGTCCCGCGGCAATGGACACACCGGAGCCATAGCTTCCCAGAACAACGCTTACCTTCTCGCTTACCAGCTTCTGGGCAGCATTGACAGCCTCGGTCTTGTCGGACTTGTTGTCAACCTCCACCAGCTCTACCTTGTAGTCTTCGCCGTTTATCTTTACAGTGGGATGGATCTTATTGGCATAGCGGATGCCCAGTACTTCCTGGAAGCCGCCGCCTCCGTTCTCTCCTGTGGTTGGCTCAAATACGCCGATCTTGATGACTTTGTCCTCCGCCTTTTTGCCGCATCCTGCAAGGGCGCCAACAGCCAGACATGCAGCCATGGTAATAGCCATGATTTTCCTGATTCTCATAATACATTCCTCCTGTTTTGCTTGATAGTTCATTGATCACAGCGGATTTGCCAGCGCGTGTTCATGCAGCAAAGACAACTGTCCTCAATGGGAAAACAATGAATATATTATAACAGATATTATAAAAATTTCAATGAATTTTAAAAAATACTTTATTATTTTTAGGTTTTTTTAGCACACATGGAGCGTTTGGGCAGCTCTCCAAAGTGCTGCTTGTAGGCTCTGAGAAAGGTGGAGTAATTGTTAAAGCCCGACAGATAGCAGGCCTGGGTTGCCCCCGTGCCTTCGGCCAGCAGGCTGCGGGCCTTTAAAAGGCGCTTTTCCGTGATATAGTTTCCGATGGTGTATCCTGTTTCCTCCTTAAATATGCGCATCATGTGGTAAGGGCTGACGCAGTTTAAGGCGGAAAGGCTGCGGATGCTCAGGTCCTCGCAGAGGTGTTCATTAATATAGGAGATGAGGCCTGACACACGGTAATTCAGGGCGCCGTTCGGAAGATACTGGGCATTATCGTCCAGAGACACACGGTTTAATTCCACCAGGAACTGAAGGCACAGCAGGCGGCAGTACAGGGGGCCTGCAAACTCCTCCTCCTGCCAGTTCTGGGCGTGTTCCAGTTTCTTTAGCAGGGAGATGGTAAGATGGCGGGCTTCATCCTTTAGCCGCAGCACATTGGAGTGGCGGTAGGCGGCGGTGGAAAAGCAGCTGTCCAGGGAGGAGGCGCCTTCCCGGTACCGGTCCAGAAAATCAGGAGACAGATACAGGATCAGCCGCTCATAGGGGGAGGAGGCATCCACCTGGGGGCAGTGGATCTGTCCGCGGTCCACCAGCACGATGTCGCCGGGACGGAGGGAATAGGATCGTCCCTCTATGATATAGGTCACATTTCCCTCCAAAAGTACCACGATCTTGAGAAAATCGTGGTAGTGGGGCTCATAGGCGCGCTGTACTTTATCTTTTATGTGGAACAGGCGGAATTCTCCCTGAAGGAATCCCTGCTTTGGGGTGGCGGACGGATCGCTGTTTATATACATGTAATTACCTCCTTTTTTATAGTATAAAATAAATACAGCAGGATTTGCAATATAAAATAGCAATATATCTATATAATTGTAAAAAAATGCCTGTTAAAATATAAACAGAATATGCTGATTGGTGACCCGGGAACGGGGCGACTGGTGCAGAAAAAATATGGAGGGCAAGCAATTGAGGATAACAGTTGAAAAATATCATGGACTTGGAAACGACTATCTGATCTATGATCCCAATAAAAATAAAATGGAGCTGAATCCGTCTAATGTACAACTGATGTGCAACCGGAATTTTGGCGTGGGCGCCGATGGGGTGCTGGAGGGGCCGGTGCTTGACAATGACAGGATCTCCATGGTGGTGTGGAATCCGGACGGAAGCGTTGCCGAAAAGAGCGGCAACGGGGTGAGGATCTTTGCCAAGTACTTAAAAGACGCGGGCTATGTGCAGAAAAAGGATTTTACCATCTATTCCCAGGGCGGTGAGGCGGCCATCCACTATCTCAACGAGGAGGGGACCAGGCTTAAGGCTTCCATGGGCAAGGTCTCTTTCTGGAGTGATGACGTGCCTGTGGAGGGACCCCGCAGGGAGATCATCAATGAGACCATGGTCTTTGGAAGGATCCCCTACCCTGTCACCTGCCTGTCCATCGGCAACCCCCACTGCGTCATTCTCATGGATGAGATATCAAAGGACCTGGTGTGCAGGATCGGGAAATATTCCGAGAGCGCAAAGCAGTTTCCGGAAAAGATCAATACCCAGATCATGAAGGTGCTGGACCGTACCCACATACAGACCGAGGTCTATGAGAGAGGGGCGGGCTATACCCTGGCATCGGGAAGCGGGTGCTGCGCAGCGGCGGCCGCAGCCTACCGCCTGGGCCTGACAGATCCCAAGATGGTGGTCCAGATGCCGGGCGGCACACTGGAACTGGAGATCGATGAGCGGGGCATTGTGCACATGACCGGTGATGTGGGGTATGTGGGCACCATTAAATTAGGTAATCATTTTACCGAACAACTTCGCGCATTAAAGTGATATTGGTGAAAACCACGAAATCATTAAATCGCATTGACAAATAAAATATCTGCTGATATATTTTTGTTAGTATTGAGGCGGGAGCGCCACAAAGCGCCCTGCCTTTTGTATTTTATGGTTTCACAGTCTGCAAGAGAGGGAGAGGAAAGATGAGCAAATACAGTAAGGAAGACATTGTCCGCATGGTGGAAGAGGAGGATGTGGAATTTATCCGTCTTCAGTTCACGGATATTTTCGGCATGCTTAAGAACGTGGCCATTACCTCAAGCCAGCTGAACAAGGCACTGGAGAACCGCTGCATGTTTGACGGGTCCGCCATTGAAGGATTTGTCAGGATCGATGAGTCCGACATGTACCTGTATCCGGATCTGGATACCTTTGAGATATTTCCATGGAGGCCCCAGCAGGGCAAGGTGGCAAGGCTGATCTGCGACGTGTATAACCCCGATGGCACGGCCTTTACCGGGGATCCCAGGAATGTGCTGAAACGGGCGGTGGAAAAGGCCAGGGATATGGGGTTTGTGTTTAACGTTGGGCCGGAGTGCGAGTTTTTCCTGTTCCATACGGACGAGGAGGGAAGGCCCACCACCAACACCCATGAGACTGCGGGATATTTTGACGTGTCCCCCATTGACCTTGCGGAAAATGTACGCAGGGATATTGTGCTCAACCTGGAGGAGATGGGCTTTGAGGTGGAGGCCAGCCACCACGAGATTGCTCCGGCGCAGCATGAGATCGATTTCCAGTACACCGATGCCCTTTGCGCGGCAGATAATATCATGACATTTAAGATGGCGGCCAAGACCATTGCAAAGCGCCACGGCCTTCATGCCACCTTCATGCCCAAGCCCAAGGAAGGCGTCAACGGCTCCGGCATGCATATCAACATGTCCCTGTCGGATATGCTGGGAAAGAACCTGTTTGTGGATGACACCGATGCCCTGGGCCTGAGCGCCACTGCATATTACTTTATGGCGGGCATCCTCCACCATATGAAACCCATGACTATCCTCACAAATCCCCTTGTCAATTCCTACAAGCGCCTCATACCGGGATATGATGCGCCCATCTATATTGCGTGGTCGCCCACCTCCAACCGCAGTTCCCTGATCCGCATCCCCTCCCCAAGGGGAGGAAACACGAGGATCGAGCTGCGCTGCCCGGATTCCGCCATGAACCCGTATCTGGCCCTGGCCGCCTGCCTGCGTGCCGGCCTGGATGGGATTGAGAAAAAGATGGCGCTTCCCGCCTGTGTGGAGGGCAATATGTTCACCATGGAGCCAGAGGAGATGAGGTCCAGGAATGTGGAGCGCATCCCGGAGACCCTGGGAGACGCCATTGAGGCATATGAGGGGGATTCATTTATAAAGGGAGTGCTGGGGGAACATATTTACACCAAATACCTGGAGGCAAAGGAAAAGGAATGGCGTGACTTCAGGGCCCAGGTGACGGACTGGGAAGTAAGCGAATATCTGTATAAATACTGATTGCTTACTCTCAGCGGACAAGGGACTTGGAGGTGAGACATGTGACTAATATTATCGTGGCATTCTCCAAACCGGAGGATGGAAAGAATATAAAGGGGATCCTGGTGCGAAACGGTTTTCAGGTGGTTGCTGTCTGCACCTCGGGCGCACAGACCCTCTCGGCGGCGGAAGGCTTAAGCAGCGGTATTGTGGTAAGCGGTTACCGGTTCGAGGATATGCTGTATGACGAGCTGCGCCAATACCTGCCGGGGACATTTGACATGCTCCTTATCTCTTCGCCCAGCAGATGGAGCGGCCAGGCCCCCGGCAATGTCATCTGCCTGCCCATGCCTTTGAAGGTCCATGATCTGCTAAATACATTGGAAATGATGGTCCAGGCCCAGATGCGCTTTCGCAGAAAGATGCGCGGCAAGCCAAAGGAGCGCAGCGAGGAGGAGCAGAACCTGATCGCCCGGGCAAAGCAGCTGTTGATGGAGCGGAACAACATGACAGAGTCGGAGGCTCACAGATATATCCAGAAATGCAGTATGGACAGCGGAACCAATCTGGTGGAGACAGCCCAGATGGTGATCAGTCTGATCCATGTGTGAGTTTTGACGGGAGGGAACGATGAATTTTACAAAGATGCAGGGAATTGGAAATGATTATGTATATGTGGACTGTTTTAAGGAAAAAGTAGAGGAGCCGGGCAAGACTGCAAGGTTTGTCAGCGACCGGCATTTTGGGATCGGTTCAGATGGCCTGATCCTCATCTGCCCCTCGGATGTGGCGGACTGCAGAATGGAGATGTACAATGCGGACGGCTCCCAGGGCATCATGTGCGGGAACGGAGTGCGCTGCGTGGGCAAGTATGCCTACGACCACGGCCTTGTGCCAGCGGACCGCAGACAGATCACCGTGGAGACGCTGGGAGGGATCAAGAACCTGGATCTGGACATACTGGATGGCAGGGCGGTGTCCATCACGGTGGACATGGGTGAGGCTTTCCTCACTTCTGAGCTTCCCGAGGACATCACGGTGGATGGGACGGACTACCGGTTTGTGGGTATTGATGTGGGGAATCCCCATGCCGTCTATTATATGGAAGAAATTGACAGTCTTGATCTGGAGAAGATAGGACCGGCCTTTGAACTGCATGAGAGGTTCCAGCCCCACCGGGTGAACACGGAGTTTATCCAGGTGGTGGACAGGGGACATCTGAGGATGCGCGTATGGGAAAGGGGCAGCGGTGAGACGTGGGCCTGCGGTACCGGAGCCACGGCCAGTGTGATGGCATCTATCCTCATGGGGTATGTGGATGACCAGGTGCAGGTCAGCCTGCGGGGCGGAAGCCTGCAGATCCGGCTGGACAGGGGAACGGGACATCTGTTTATGACAGGTCCTGCGGTGGAAGTATTCAGCGGAAGTATTGACATACCACGGGAAATATATTATGATTGACAAAATGACTTTAGTCATTTAACACTTTAAACTACATGTAATCAAATACACACTCTCAGGGACCAAGGGCACGAAGATGTGCGGTTATGTCTCTGTACAGGTCCTGTGATGGTGAACATTTGCTGTCTTAGCGCCCTGTATGGAGCCAGGCGGGTTTCCTGGGAGCGTTTATGTTTAAGAGCGCATCTGCTCAGTGTTCTCCCGGGGATACTCCGAGAGTACACTTCATAACAAGGAGGAGCAAATTATGTTTAAGATCAATGAAAACTATCTGAAACTGCCTGGCAGCTATCTTTTTTCCACCATTGCCAAAAAGGTGGCGGCATATCAGCAGGCCAATCCGGACAAGACCATCATCCGCCTGGGGATCGGTGATGTGACCCTTCCCATTGTCCCGGCCGTGGTGGAGGCCATCCATAAAGCAGCTGACGAGATGGGACATGCCGAGACATTTCACGGCTATGCGCCGGATCTGGGATATGATTTTTTAAGGGAAGCCATTGTGCAAAAGGATTATATGGCATGGGGATGCCGGATATCCCCGGATGAGATCTTTATTTCCGATGGGGCCAAGAGCGACTGCGGCAATATACAGGAGATATTCAGCCCGGACAGCAGGATCGCGGTGTGTGACCCGGTGTATCCGGTGTATGTGGATTCCAATGTCATGGCCGGCCGCACGGGTGAATATGATGAAGCAAAGGGAATGTGGAGCAATGTGATCTATATGCCCTGCCGGTCAGAGAACCACTTTGTGCCGGAACTGCCAAAGGAGACTCCGGATCTGATCTATCTGTGTAATCCCAATAACCCCACAGGCACCACGCTCACAAGGGAGCAGCTAAAGGTGTGGGTGGACTATGCCAACCGGATCGGGGCCGTGATCCTTTATGACGCCGCCTATGAGGCATATATAGCCGAGCCTGAGGTACCTCACAGCATTTTTGAGATCCAGGGGGCCAGGACCTGTGCCATCGAGTTCCGCTCATTTTCCAAGAAAGCGGGATTTACCGGCGTCAGGCTGGGATTTACCGTGGTGCCCAAGGACCTGATGTGCGGTGATGTGATGCTTCATTCCCTGTGGGCCCGCAGGCACGGCACCAAGTTTAACGGAGCTCCCTATATTGAGCAGAGGGCGGGGCTGGCCGTGTATTCAGAGGAGGGAAACAGGCAGGTCATGGAACAGGTGGCCTACTATATGAGGAACGCCAGGGTCATTTACAATGGCCTTAAGGAAGCGGGATATATGGTTTACGGAGGCGTAAACTCCCCTTATATCTGGCTTAAGACAGAGCAGGGGATGACCAGCTGGGAATTTTTTGATCATCTGCTGGAACAGGCCAATGTGGTGGGAACTCCGGGAAGCGGTTTCGGCCCCAGCGGGGAAGGATATTTCCGGCTTACCGCATTTGGAACCTATGAAAATACAGTGGAAGCAGTGGAGAGGATAAAAGCCCTCAGAAAATAGAACTGCCAAGGGAGGAACAAGAGAGTATGGATGATATTGACCGCAAGATCCTGAAGCTGTTACAGGCCAATGCAAGAATGTCCCTGAAGACCGTTGCAGAGAACACATTTCTGTCTTCGCCCGCCGTATCCGCCAGGATCGAGAGACTGGAAAAGGAGGGGATCATAACAGGATATCACGCCATGGTGGATCCCATGAAGCTGGGCTACCACATTCTGGCGTTTATCAACCTGGATGTGGTTCCGGAGGACAAGCCGAAATTCTATGCCTACGCAAAGGAAGTGCCCAATGTGCTGGAGTGCAGCTGCGTTACGGGAGAGTATTCCATGCTGATGAAGGTGGCCTTTCAGAGCACCATGGAGCTGGATATGTTCATAGGGCAGCTGCAGAAGTTTGGAAAGACAAGCACGCAGATCGTATTTTCCACGCAGGTAGGTCCCAGAGGGGTGGATGTGGACGAAATTTAATTAAGGTTTTGTCAACATTTGTCTCACCTTCACATATGGTATAATGTAGAGTCATATGTGAAGGAGAGTCTGATATGGCAGACCTTAAGAGAGTGATTATAGATGCCGGACACGGCGGTGTGGAGCCTGGAGCCATGTTTAACGGACGGCGGGAAAAGGATGATACCCTTAGGCTGGCTCTTGCAGTAGGACAGATACTGGAAAATAATGGAGTGGACGTGGTTTATACAAGGACCACCGACACCTTTGATACGCCACTGGAAAAAGCGCAGATTGCCAACCGGTCGGGGGCTGATTATTTTGTCTCCATTCACCGCAACGCCATGCCGGTGCCCGGCACTGGAAGCGGTGTGACTACATTGGTGTATCAGGACGAGGGCGTGCCGGCCATGCTGGCGGAGAATATCCAGCGCAACCTGGTGGAAACCGGATTTAACGACCTGGGGATCCAGGAACGGCCGGGACTCATTGTGCTGCGCCGCACCCAGATGCCGGCCGTGCTGGTGGAGGCAGGATTTATTGACAATCCACAGGATAATCAGTTTTTTGACGAGAATTTTGAAGCCATTGCCCAGGCCATTGCGGACGGCGTGCTCCAGACCATACGGGAACAGGAGCAGCAGCGCCCGGAGTATTACCAGGTGCAGATCGGGGCATTCCGAACAAGGATGCCTGCGCAGAGACTGGTGGATGAACTGCAGTCCAGGGGATTTCCTGCCTTTATGGTCTATGACGATGGCCTGTACAAGGTCAGGGTGGGAGCATTCCTTAACATGGATCATGCGGTCCAGATGGAACGGAATCTGCGCAATATGGGATATCCCACAATGCTTGTCAGGGAGCGGGCCATCTATTGACAGGGCAGCGCGCGTATGCGGTCACGGTGCCGGGTATATGATATTAAATGATATGGAACGATATGGAAAATGCTGCCGCAAAACGGTTGATCAACTGTTTTGCGGCAGCATTTTCATGTGTTTGTTTTTACTGTTAAATGCTGTCCCTGGCGGTTTACCAGTTCCAGCGTCCGTACCGAAGCGTGACAGCCCCTATGGTTTCTAAGAGCGCTTCCGTTACCTGGCCTGGCAGCAGGCGCCATTTCCAGTTTTCTCCAACTGTGGAGGGGGTGTTGATGCGGCATTTATTGTCCAGCCCCATATAGTCCTGAAGGGGGATGATACACAGCCTGGCCTGGCTGCGCATGATCAGGCTGATAAAGGACAGATACAATCTGTTTTCCGGAGTGTAAAAGTCGCACAGATAGTCACGGGCCAGCTTTCTCTCCTCAGGGGTAATGGAGCCGTACCAGCCTGTGATGGTCTCATTGTCATGGGTGCCTGTGTAGGCCACACAGTTTTCCGGGTAATTGTGGGGCAGATAATCGCTGGCACAGCCCGAATCCCTGGAATCAAAGGCAAATTCCAGGACCTTCATGCCCGGGAATCCGCTGTCATATACCAACCGGCGGACGGAATCCGTCACATATCCCAGGTCCTCGGCTATGATCTCCTTTTCGCCCAGTGCCTGTTTGACTGCCCGGAAAAATTCAATCCCCGACCCCTGCTCCCAATGGCCGTCCACAGCCGTATCAGAGCCGGACGGGATGGAGTAGTATTCATCAAATCCACGGAAGTGGTCGATCCTTACCACGTCATACAGTCTGTAGCAGTAGGACAGGCGGCTGATCCACCATTGGTATCCGGTCTGCCTGTGATATTCCCAGCGGTAAAGGGGATTGCCCCAGAGCTGGCCTGTGGCGGAGAAGCCGTCCGGAGGGCAGCCCGCCACAGCGGTGGGCACATTGTCCTGGTCCAGCTGGAACAGTTCGGGATGAGCCCAGGCGTCCGCGCTGTCCATGGCCACATAGATGGGGATGTCGCCCACAATGCGTATTCCCTTTTTGTTGGCGTAGGATTTTAGTTGGTTCCACTGTTTGGAGAACAGATACTGAAGGTACTGGTGGAACTCGATCTCGTAGTACAGCTCCCTGCGGTAGTAATCCAGCGCATTCTGCCAGCGAAGCCGGATATCCTCAGCCCATTGGGTCCATGCCCTGCCTCCAAACCTGGATTTAACTGCCACGAAAAGGGCATAGTCCTCAAGCCACCATCTGTTTTCCTCCAGGAAGTTTTGAAACTCCGTGTTCCGGCTGATGTTGCTGCGTTCATAGGCCTTTTGCAGCAGGGGAAAACGCGCCTCATATATTTTAGCATAGTCCACGGCGTCCGGTGTTTCCCCAAAGTCCGCTTCCTCACACTCCTGCCGGGTAAGGACTCCTTCTTCTATCAGGTCCTCCAGGCTGATAAAGTATGGGTTTCCTGCAAAGGTGGAAAAGGACTGGTAAGGGGAGTCACCGTAACTGGTGGGTCCCAGGGGGAGTATCTGCCAGTAGGACTGGCCAGCTTCCTTTAGCTGGTCCACGAACTCATAGGCCTCCTTTGAAAAACAGCCGATCCCGAACCTGGAAGGCAGGCTGGCAATGGACAGTAAGATTCCGCTTTCTCGTTTCATTTATTCCGCACTCCTTTTTGTGGGCAATGCCCTGGTTGATTTTATGGGCAATGCCCAGGTCAATATTCGATCATGGTCCCAAAATGGTCAGACACAACAGGATAAAAGATTCCGTTAAAGATGGTCCGGCTGGTCCTGACACGGAGAGGCCGGTCAGTCCAGATATAGTCGATGCGCATTCCCGGAATATCACCCCGTTCCTTCCAGCCGTCAATGGCATGGCTGACCGTGATCCCGCTGTCTTTGTCATCCGCCATATCATAGCTGTCATGCCAGCCTGACCGTAACAGAAGATCCCGCCCTTCTCCTTTTATATGGGAAGGGGAGTTAAAGTCGCCCATGAGCCAGGTCCTTGAACCGGCAGAGCGGGGGAGGTTTTGGCTGATCCTTGCCCACTGATCCTGGAATGGCTCTTCACCGTCATCCCACCATCCCATGTGTACACTGTAGAAATACTCCCTGCCCCAGGGAAGGTCAAGAGAGATCCCCAGGATCTTTCTTGTCTTCCAGTTGGAATAGTCATGGATACCCGTAATGTAAAACTGATGTGTGTCTGAGACAGGAAAGCGGCTGAAAACAGCCAGGCCTTCGTCATATTTGCCGTAACCTGTTTTTGCCCCGCACCAGGTCCACTGGTAAGGGATGCCGCGGCTGGCGAACATGCAGGCCAGTCGGAATCCATGGTTATCCTGCCTTATACCGTTTTCACAAGGCATACAGGGAACATATCCGCACTGTTTCAGGGTCTGCAGGTCAACCGGGGAGGAGGTCTGGGTCTGATTGACTTCCTGAAGGGCGATTATATCAGGCTGTTCTTTCCATATACCCCCGGCAAATGCCAGGAGTTTGGATTCATAGTCTGTCTCTTCCAGACTGTGTGTGTTTAGAGTCAGGAGTTTCATATGGAATACCTCACAGTATATCGTTGATGTCGGATTTCAGCACATCTGCCTTGGGGCCGTATACGGCCTGGATGCCTTCGTCCTTTTTGATCAGTCCCATGGCTCCCTCAGCTTTCCAGGCGGGCAGTTCGGCTACCTTACCCACATCTTTGACAGTGACCCGAAGGCGGGTCATGCATGCATCCACCAGCACAATATTATCCCTTCCGCCCAACAGGGAAATGATGCGTTCTGCCTGGCTGTTTCCGGAAACCGCGGCGCCTGCAGATGGACTGCCTGTTTCATCCGCGGCGCTGTCGTCCGTATAATTACCCAGGCGCCCGGGGGTGGCGAAGCGGAATTTTCCGATCATAAAATAGGCAATGGCATATCCCGCGGCAAAGAAGACAGCAATGCAGATGACAAAATGGATGACATCGCCTCCCAGCCCGGCCCGGATGGACATGGGAATACGGGTGAGAAATTCCAGGTTTCCAAAGGAGTGGAGCCTCAGGTGGATGATGCCTGCCATGGCAAATGCACATCCCTGAAGCACTGCGTATACCAGATACAGGGGAAGCGCACAGAACATGAACATAAATTCCAGGGGCTCGGTAACACCTGTGAGGAATACCGCCAGCACGGTGGACAGGAACATGGACCTGTAATTTTTGCGCTTATCCGGGTCCACACGGCGGTACATGGCCAGGGCAATACCCAGCAGAAGGCCGGTGGCGCCGATCATCTGTCCCACTTTGAAACGTGCCGGTGTCACGGTGGCCAGCAGGTTCTGATACCCGGCGGCGTCTCCTGCATTCTGGAGGTTGATCAGGTCGGTGGCCCATGCCAGCCACAGAGGATCCTGGCCAAACACCTGTGAACCTGCGTTGACGCCTGTGAGGATGGTATAGGTGCCGCCAAAGGAGGTATAGTTCATGGGTATGGTCAGCATGTGGTGCAGGCCAAAGGGAAGCAGGAGGCGCTCCAGGGTTCCGTAGATAAAGGGGGCCAGCACCGGGGAGGTGGAGGAGGAATTGGCTATCCATACTCCAAAGGAGTTGATGCCTGTCTGTACCACCGGCCATACAAGAGCCAGTACCAGGGAAATGATCACGGACCATGCAATGACGACCATGGGAACAAAGCGTTTGCCGTTAAAGAAGGCCAGGGCATCGGGAAGTTTTCTGTAGTTGTAATACTTGTTGTAGATGACACCCCCTGTAAAACCTGCGATGATGCCCACGAACACGCCCATGTTCAGGGCGGGGGCTCCCAGGACAGAGGTAAAGTAACCGTTTACCAGGATCTCCTGTCCAAGGAGGGTACGGGTGACGGCCGCCGGATCATTCAGGTCCGCGCTGCTGACCCCGAACAGGGCGCCGGTGATCACATTGATAAGGATAAATGCAATGACTGCCGCGAATGCGCCTCCGGCCCGCTCCTTTGCCCAGGAGCCGCCGATGGCAACTGCAAAAAGGATGTGCAGGTTGTTGATAATGGCCCAGCCTATGGTTTCCATGGTGCTTCCCAGTGTGATGACCAGGTTCATATCCCCGCCAGCCATCTGGATCAGCTTTCCCACGCTGATCATGAGACCTGCGGCAGGCATGACAGCGATCACGGTCATCAATACTTTTCCTAGTTTCTGGAGAAAGTCAAAATTGATCAGGGATTTTGACTTCTTTTTAGCAGGTTTTGATACAGGGCTGTCATCGGGGGCTGTTTGGGAAGATTCCGCCTCAGGCGGGCACTGGTCCAGCAGGGTGATGACCGCATCCTTTCCCGCTGTTACGGGGCCAAGGGCAGCGTTCATGGAGCGGCCCTCCATGCCTCCGCAGATGAGTACCGGTGTGATGGTGTTGACCTGTTTCTCCTCCAGGCCTTTGAGATCTGCTTCGGCCAGCAGGTCCCCTGCCTTTACTTTGTCACCCGGTTTGACATGGCAGGTAAAAAACTCTCCTTTTAATGAAACGGTCTCAAGTCCGAAATGGACCATGACTTCAATGCCCTCATCCGAGCGCAGGCCATAGGCGTGAAGGGTGTCGGCCACTGAGACGACTTCTCCGTCAACAGGGCTTACCAGCCTGCCGTCCCGGGGCAGGACCGCGATCCCGTCCCCGATGATCTTCTGGGAAAATACCGGATCCGGGACATCTTCCAGGGGAACCGCAGTTCCGGTTAAGGGGGAGAGGATCTGGATACCAATACAGCCATCGGTGTTTTTGTTCATTATGTAACCTCCTGAAATGATTTGTTGCATGTTTGCCGTGTTAAATAGGTTGCCGTGTTAAATAGGTTGCCGTGTTAAACAGGTTGCCGTTTTAGATGGATTGCTATGTTGAAAAATATGTTGCATTGATTACGCAACCGCTTGCGTTAAATATAATCTGTTTGCGTGAAGAAAGCAATACTTATTTTAAAAATGAAGTGTTTTCTACCATTTGCACAAAGAAAACAGCCTGTATTTGTGCAAATTCCCCTCTTGTATTGAGGGGGGAATCATGGGGAACAGTGCAAATGATGAAACCAAATCGCGCAAACAGCGCAAAAAAGTTTGACAAACGTTGCATTAAACCTTACAATATAGAATAAGGATCTATTTTACAACGAATGTCCTGAACCGTTACAAATTATCAATAAGGAGGCGTCCTATGCCTGTTACAATTAAAGATGTTGCCGCCCTTGCGGGGGTGTCCCCCTCAACCGTAAGCCGCACCTGCAAAGATCATCCGTCCATCAGCCGCCAGACCAAGGAGAAGGTGCGCCAGGCCATGGCAAAGCTGGGATATGAGCCGAATTTCCAGGCCAGCAGCCTGGCCACCCAGAATTCCCGGACCATCGGCATCATTTTGCCCCCCTCGGAGTGGGAGGCGTACCAGAACGCATTTTATCTGGAGGTCATCCGCGGGATCAGCCAGTACTGCAATCAGAGACAGTACATTAATACGGTGATCACCGGGCAGAACGAGGAGGAGATCCTTCAGGTGATCAAGAACATGGTCAGGACAGGTCTGGCGGAAGGGTTTATCGTCCTGTATTCCAGGGAACAGGATCCGGTGCTGGATTATCTGTACGAGGAGGGGATCCTCTATGTCCTGGTGGGAAAGGCGTACAGGAATGTGAACCAGACCATTTATGTGGATAACGACAATGTGCTTGCGGGCAAGGAGACTGCTGAGTATCTCCTGGAACTGGGGCATGAGAGGATCGCCTATCTGTCCGGTGACCATTCCCTGCTGTTTAACAACGACAGAAGGATGGGGTATATGCTGGCATTGACAGAACGGGGGATCGGTTTCTTGCCGGAACTGTGTGTGGAGGTACCCTCCGTACCTGAGAAGCAGAATGAGGTGCTCCATGCACTGCTGACCCGCACGGACAGACCCACGGCAGTTCTGGTCAGCGATGATATCCTGGCGGTGGCCCTGGAAAAGGGGTGTATGGAACTGGGGCTTTCCATACCCGGGGATGTGTCCATTATCTCCTTTAACAATTCCCTTCTTGCCAGACTGACCGTTCCCTCCCTCACATCGGTGGATGTAAATTCCTGCCAGCTGGGAACCCAGGCAGCTGCCCAGATGATCGAACACGTGGAAAATCCCGAACTGGTTGCCACTAAGATTATTGTACCACATCATCTGGTAGAACGGGACAGCTGTGCTGTTTACAAAAGGCCGTAGGCTGGCTTAGATCCGGTTTTGGGACTGTTTCGGATAAAATTCTGCTTACGAAAATTCTTAAAATCTGCTATAATAAAGCAAAGAGAACGCTTGTTAAGTTCTGACTGCAGATCGTAATTTTCAGGCACGCTCCAGTAATTTCCCGGGTAAACAAAAGGATTTGTTTCGCTCAAATTCGCTGAGTGAGACAGGTCCTTTTTTTGTATCATAGGAAATTCAGACGGAATTCCTATGATACAAAAAACGCTCCGGTAGATTAATATGAAAATAAAAAAGGAAGGTATTTAAGTATGAAACGAATCAAAGCGGCATGTATCAAACAAACCCTGCATTTTTTGCTGAAGGAGGATATCAACCACGACCTGGCAGTAAAGCTGGTGCGGGAGGAAGTGGACAAATATAAGATGCAGCTGGACCGGAACAGGACCCAGTACAAGATCCTTGCAGAGTCAGTGGAGCCGGATGGGTCTGTAATGGTTGAGATTTTAAAGCAGTATAACACTTCGCCGGTGGGAACGTATCTGGATTGAAAACCGGTCGGCGGGGCATCGGGGACCGGATCCTTTTGCCCCGCTTTTTCTGTACATCTAAAGCCGAGCCACCGCACGTCTGTCTGAAGATCAGGGGTTCTAAAACATTTGTCTTAAAAGACCCCTCTCCCGGCATTTTGTCAGTGCCAATTCCCGGAAGTCCCACAGTTTCTGGCATTTTTCTGAAATACATCCTATCGTATATCTTCCGCTTGAAAAACACAACATTTAGTGTTAAAATCATATACTGTTGCACAAGCAACAGAATTTTCCAGTATTTTATGATAGGATACCCATATACTTCCGCTGAAGGGAAAGCGGGGGGTATGTAAGCATGTGGATAAAGGAGTGTAGTAAAGATGAAGATTATTAAGAGGAATGGCGCGGAAGAAGATTTTGACATAAACAAGATCGTGGTAGCTGTGTCAAAAGCTAATACGGCGGCCGGAAAGAACAAGCTGAGCCTGGAGCAGATCAAGGATATTGCCGATTATGTGGAGTATAAATGCGATAAACTGAACAGGGCGGTGTCTGTGGAGGAGATCCAGGACATGGTGGAGAACCAGATCATGTCCACCGGCGCGTTTGAACTGGCTAAGGATTATGTGAGATACCGCTATCAGCGCTCCCTTATCCGTAAGGCCAATACCACGGACAACCGTATCCTGTCTTTGATCGAATGTAATAATGAGGATGTGAAACAGGAAAACTCCAATAAGAACCCCACGGTCAACAGCGTGCAGAGGGATTATATGGCCGGTGAGGTGAGCAAGGACCTGACCAAGCGTATGCTTCTTCCCCAGGATATCGTGGAGGCGGACCAGGAGGGGATCATCCATTTCCATGATTCGGATTACTTTGCCCAGCACATGCACAACTGTGACCTGGTAAACCTGGAGGATATGCTGCAGAACGGAACCGTGATCAGCGAGACCAGGATTGAAAAGCCCCACAGCTTTTCCACTGCCTGCAATATTGCCACCCAGATCATTGCCCAGGTGGCCAGCAACCAGTACGGCGGGCAGAGCATCAGCCTGGCTCATCTGGCTCCCTTTGTGGACGTGTCCAGAAAGAAGATTTATGCAGAGGTACTGGAAGAGGTTAAGACATTCGGCTGCGCGCCTTCTGACGAAGCCATCCATGAGGTGGTGGAGAACAGGCTGCGCAAAGAGGTGATCAAGGGCGTGCAGACCATACAGTACCAGGTCATCACACTGATGACCACCAATGGGCAGGCCCCATTCCTGACCGTGTTCATGTACCTGAACGAGGCAGGGAATGAGCGGGAGAAGAAAGACCTGGCCATGATCATTGAGGAAACCCTAAAGCAGCGTTACCAGGGCGTAAAGAATGAGTCCGGCGTATGGATCACCCCCGCATTCCCCAAGCTGATCTATGTGCTGGAGGAGGATAATATAGAGGAAGGGACCGAGTATTATTACCTCACTGAGATGGCTGCCAAATGTACGGCAAAACGTCTGGTCCCCGATTACATTTCCGAGAAAAAGATGAAAGAGCTGAAGGAAGGCAACTGCTTCCCGGTGATGGGATGCCGCAGTGCGCTGAGCCCGTGGAAGGATGAGAATGGGAACTACCAGTTTTACGGCCGTTTTAACCAGGGAGTGGTGACCATCAATCTGGTGGATGTGGCCCTGTCCTCAGGCGGGGATATGGACGCTTTCTGGAAGCTGTTTGATGAAAGGCTGGATCTGTGTTACCGGGGCCTTATGTGCCGGCACAACCGCCTGAAAGGAACCCTGTCAGACGCGGCGCCCATCCTCTGGCAGAACGGCGCGCTGGCAAGGCTGAAAAAGGGAGAAACCATTGACCGTCTGCTGTACGGCGGATACTCCACCATTTCCCTTGGATATGCGGGACTTTATGAGTGCGTGAAGTATATGACAGGGCTGTCACACACAGACCCCGGAGCAACTCCCTTTGCCCTGGAAGTGATGGAGTATATGAATAAGGCGTGTAACCGCTGGAAGGAGGAGACCAATATTGGTTTCAGCATCTACGGTTCCCCCATTGAAAGCACTACCTACAAGTTTGCGAAATGCCTTCAGAAGCGTTTTGGGATCATTGAGGGGATCACGGACAGAAGCTATATTACCAACAGCTATCATGTGAATGTGTCGGAGGAGATCGATGCGTTTTCCAAGCTGAAATTCGAGTCCCAGTTCCAGGCGCTTTCCACAGGCGGCGCCATCAGCTATGTGGAGGTCCCCAACATGCAGCACAACATTCCCGCCGTGCTCCAGCTGATCCGTTATATCTATGACAACATTATGTACGCGGAGCTGAATACAAAGAGCGATTATTGCCAGGAATGCGGGTTTGACGGAGAGATAAAGATCGTCACAGACGAGAGCGGAAAGCTTGTGTGGGAATGCCCCAAGTGCGGAAACCGGGATGAGAATAAGCTGAACGTGGCCAGAAGGACCTGCGGTTATATCGGAACCCAGTTTTGGAACCAGGGAAGGACCCAGGAGATAAAGGAAAGGGTGCTGCATTTATAATATGAACTACGGTGCGATCAAAAAATATGACATTGCCAACGGAGAGGGTGTCAGGGTATCCTTGTTTGTGTCAGGCTGTTCCCATCACTGCACAAACTGCTTTAACCAGGAGGCCTGGGATTTCGCCTTCGGCCGTCCTTTTACCGGGGAAACGCAGCAGGAGATCCTGGCGGCCCTTTCCCCGGAATATATAAACGGCCTTACCCTTTTGGGCGGAGAACCCTTTGAGCCGGAAAACCAGCGTGTGCTGGCGGGGCTTTTAAGACAGGTAAAAGAGAAATATCCTCAAAAGGATATCTGGTGTTATACGGGATATCTGCTGGACCGGGAGCTTTTACAGGAAAGCAGGGCCAGGTGTGAGGTCACGGATGAGATGTTGGGCATGATCGATGTGCTGGTGGACGGAAGGTTTGTGGAGGAGTTAAAGGATATCAGCCTGGCCTTTAAGGGATCCTCTAACCAGAGGATTATAGATGTAAGGCGGTCACTGTGCAGCGGACATGTTGTGATTAAAATGTAACAGCCTTTAAAATGATGTCTGAACTGTTAGAAAATGATAAGAATATAAGAATATCTGCCTCCCGGCGCGTTGCGTTTGCTTTGGGTTAATGTTATAATTATTTAGTTGTGACTTAGCTCAGCTGCAAGTTAAGCTGTAATGTTTGCCGTAGGAGGCTTTTATTATGATAAAAAGGTCAAAGGAAGAGATACAGGAGTTTGCCGGTGAGATCCTGAACCGATATTTTTGTGATTGTGATGTGGACTTCCTGATATCCACCTTTGCAGATGATATTGTCTGGCTTGGGGCAGGGGAACTGCAGAAGGCGGAGGGAAAAGAGGCGGTGGCCGCCTGTTTCCTGGCCGGCCGGGAGGACCTGTCACCCTGCGATATGTATGATGAAGTGTATGAGGTCCGATGCCTGGGCGGCGGCTGTTACCTGTGCGAGGGAACCAGCCGGCTCCAGTCCAAGGAAGGCACTGGCGTGTATGTCAAGGTGCAGCAGAGGGTCACCTTTGTGTTTCAGGAACAGGACGGGGAACTGAAGGTTGTCCATATCCATAACTCGGTGCCCTTCCAGGACATCCTGGAGGGAGAGCTGTTTCCGGCGGAAGCCGGAAGGGAGGAATATCTGAGACTGGAGGGAGTGCTAAAGCGCAGGGAACAGGAATATAAGCAGCAGGCGGATTTCCTGAGCCAGCTCTATAATTCCGTGCCCTGCGGCATTATCCAGTTTTCCACGGATCCCTGCCACAGGGTGGTCAACATAAACAGGATGGTGTGGGAATTCTATGGATACGGGTCCGAGGAGGAGTACCGCGCCGAGGTGAAAAGTCCGGTGCAGCTGGTAAGGGATGAGGACCGGGCGTGGATCGTGGGGCTGATCGACAGCCTTTCCCTGGACGGGGAGAATGCTTCCTACATCCGCCAGGGATCCCGCAGGAACGGACAGCCGGTATGGCTCAGCGTGGTCATGGGCCGGATCGTCAATGCGGACGGGCTGGAGGTGATTCAGGCCGTGTTCACGGATATCACTGATGTAAAGCGCATGGAACAGGAGCAGGAGCGCCAGCAGCTCATCGAGAACCGCTCTCTGAGGGCTGCGATCTGTACAGCCTATCCCCTGATCGTGAGCGTAAACCTGACAAAGGATACATATAACTGCTTTATTGAAGAACAGAATGCATACCCGGTGGAGCGCCAGGGCCGGTATTCGGACATGGTCAGCCATTCGGTCCCACTGATCTATCCCAGCTATCGGGAGGATTTTGCAGCTGCGTTTGACCGGGACAGTGTGCTGGCCCGGTTTGCCTCAGGGGAACGTGAGCTGTATATGGAGCTTCAGCAGATCGGTATGGATGGGGTATACCACTGGATATCCGTACAGCTGATCTATGTGGAAAATCCTTTTAATGGAGATGTGCTGGCCATTGACCTGGTGAAAGTCCTGGATTCCCAGCGCTCAGAGCAGGCCCGCCAGGAGCAGCTTTTGCGGGATGCCCTGGCATCTGCCAAGGCCGCCAACCGGGCTAAGTCTGATTTCCTTTCCAGGATGAGCCATGATATCCGCACGCCCATGAATGCCATTATCGGCATGAGCACCATCGGACAGCTGAAGCTGGAGGATCAAAAAAGCGTTCATGATTGTTTTAGGAAGATCGATGCATCTTCCAGATATTTACTTTCATTGATCAACGATATACTGGACATGTCCAAAATCGAGACCGGGAAAATGGATCTGACCAGCGAGTATTTTGATTTCACGGAGCTGATCGGGGAGATCGATCAGATCATCTATCCCCAGGCCAGGGAAAAGCGGATCCGGTATGAGATATACCATCAGGAACCGTTGGAGCAGTACTATATCGGGGATGCCCTCAGGGTGAAGCAGGTGCTCATGAACCTGCTGTCCAATGCCCTTAAGTTTACCATGGAGGGCGGCAGCATACAGATCTGCATTCAGGAACAAAAGCGCACCAATGGTTTTTCCTATATCCAGTTCTGTGTCAAGGACACGGGGATAGGAATGTCAAAGGAGTTCCGCACCCGTATCTTCCAGCCCTTTGAACAGGAATCCCCGGAGGTTGCCCGCAATAATGTGGGAAGCGGCCTGGGCCTCTCCATTGTGTACAATCTGGTGCAGCTCATGGGAGGCACCATAGAGGTGGAGAGTGAAAAGAACAAGGGGACGGCATTTACGGCAACCATCCCTCTCAAACTGGTGGAGGATGACCGGCAGAAGGAGCAGCAGAGAAAGCAGAAGGAGCTGATGAAAGGTCTGGATGTGCTGGTGGTGGATGACGATCCCGTGGTGGGATGCCAGTGTACGGAGATCCTCAGGGATGCGGGAGCTGTTTGCGTGTGGGTGGACTCGGGATCCAGGGCGGTGGAGGAAGTGAACCATTACCTGAAGAACGGGAAGTATTACCATATCGCCATGATCGACTGGCAGATGCCGGACATGGACGGGGTGGAGACTGCACGGCGGATCCGCGGCCTGGTGGGGCCGGATACCACCATTATCATGATATCGGCGTATGACTGGACTGTGATTGAGCAGGAGGCCAGAGGCGCGGGCGTGGATTATTTTATTTCCAAACCTCTGTTTAGGAGTTCCATCTATGATGCGTTTGCAGGTGCCGTTGACCGGACCCTTCCGGCGGCGGAAAAGGTGGAGAAGACGGATCTGCGCCATTGCAGGGTCCTGCTGGCAGAGGACAATGAACTGAACAGGGAGATTGCCAAAACGCTGCTGGAGATGCACGGCATGGAGGTGGAAACAGCCCATGACGGGCAGGAGGCCCTGGACCTGTTTGAAAAGAACGAGGCAGGGTATTATGATGCCGTGCTCATGGATATTCGGATGCCGGTGATGGACGGACTGGAAGCTACCAGGTCCATTCGTGCACTGGCGCGCCCGGATGGAGGGAAAGTGCCCATACTGGCCATGACGGCCAATGCATTTGAGGAGGATAAGGTGACGGCTTACAAGGCAGGGATGACAGGGTATCTGGTAAAACCCCTGGATATCGACCTGGTATTGGATGAACTAAAGAAGTTTGTGTGACGCGGCAAAAGGCAGGAAGCATACCGGAAGGCAGGAAGCATACCATGAAGAGACGGCAGGGCAGTTTGGGAAGGGAATCCGTTGATACGGCTCCCACGGCCGCTGACTTTCCAAGGCGGATGTGGGATAAGAAGGATATCGGTCCCGATTACAGGAAATACCTGAATATGTGGCTTAGGGCCGGCGTGGACTTAGGATGTGTGATCCTGGTCCCGGCCGCGCGTTATCAGCCGGACATACGGGAATATATGCTCTCATATTTTGGAGATGAAATAATGGTCCTGGAGCGCGGAGAGGATGGGGCTGTCACTAAGACCGTGATAAAAAGAAAGGACATATTCTGCTTTTGCAGTACGGAAGACCTGCTGAGGGGATGTATTTCCATTTACTGGGGAACCCGCTATGAGATCCATCGGACGGCTCTTCCCTACAACCGGGTGCGCCGGGAGCTGTTCCTTCCGGTGGTCAACTGGCTGGCGGACTGCCCGGCGGATTTTTACAGCCCCAAAGCACCGGGCGCAGATGCGGTGCCGCGGCGGCTTAAGGAGGAACAGCCCTCCCTCTATCATTATGGGAAGGATGTTTACCGGTTCGGAAACCGTGGACGCAGATGGGAATGGTGGGGACTGGGCGCCCCCGGGGCTTTCGGGAAAAAGAGGCAGATGAGATCAGCCTGCCTTTCCTGTGAACTGGAAAAAGGACAGGTGTTTATCCTTCAGACAGGCAGCCAGGTGGATATCTGGTACCTGAAGCGGGGGGATGCCCAGGCCTTCGTGGAAGAGCAGGGACGGGAGAAAAAGATCGTGGTCACCGTGAAGTCGGAGCCGGTTATGACCCGGTCCTTTCGGGTGCGCTGATCCAATGCTGTTGATAAACGGATACCTTCCGTGGACAAGGGGGGCGTGTGCGCCCTTGTCCACTGAGGGTATGGAATGCAGATAATATTACATGTTAAACGGGTATGGATAAGCGGGGATCCATACCCGTTTGTATATATATCTTAGTTTGTATATATCCTGGATTCCCGGTCTGCCCGGTGTTCCGCCTCACAGCGTGTTCCTGTACTGCCGCGGTGTCATTCCGGTCAGCTGTTTAAATTTCTTGGAGAAATAAAAACCGTCCTGAAAGCCGGTCCTGGCAGCGATTTCCGCAATGGATAAAGGGCTTTCCAACAGCATTTCCTTGGCGGCTTCCACCCGTATACGGCTGACATAGGCCATGGGGGATAGGGATAAGTGCCGGTTAAACAGCTTTATGACATAGCTGGGGCTCAGGGATACGGTGCTGCACAGCGTCTTTAGGGTGATGTCCTCCATGTAGTGCTGCCTGATGTATGCGGTGATCCGGCGGAGCCTGCGGGTGTTCATGTCCTCCCGGTCCGGGGACTGGTTCTGGAGGGCCACACCGCACAGGAACTGCTGGAGTATGTTCTTTTCCTCCCAGTAATTGATGGGATCTGAATCTGTCCGCATCTTATGGATTCGGGACATCAGCTCCCGCAGTTTGGCATAGTTGTCCATGGAGCATGCGGCCGGAAGGTCAAAGGGCTCCTGGCTGCGCTTAAAGGACCACTCCTCATTTTCAGGATAAGGTACGGACTGATAGTGATAGCGGGCGCTTTCATCGTACAGCCAGACCTCGTTTTTATGTGCGGCAACGGCGCAGGATATGTTGATGGAGTAATAGTCCACCAGGTTCTTGCCCGGGTTCAGATTATATGGGATTCCTTTGATGGAGGGAATGTAGACCAGATCCCCCTCGCATACCTGGCAGATTTCCTCCCCCACAGTGAAAACGCCCTGTCCCCTGGTGATCAGATAGAACTCATGGCGGTCCTCCTTGCCTGTCTTGCCGCGATACCATCCGGAGAAATTCCTGCGCCGGCTGCTGTTGCCAAGATAGGGGATCAGAAACAGGTTTTTTGAATCAATGAATGTCTGCAGATCTAACATTTGCTTCCCCCCTGATGATTGTGGTGTACTCTCGGAGCCCCCTGGTGCTCAGGTTTGTGTGCGGCCGGCGGAAAATCAGCCGGAAATCTGAATACCGGGGGACGCGGAGAGTATGGATCCAATGATAATGCCATTATATCTCCTTTGTCATGAGATAGAAACGGAAAATGATAAATTTTAGTACGATTTTTTACATGTATTGCAATAAAATCCATGTTCATGAGGGGATATCTGTGTTATTTTTTCCATATAAGCCATATGAGCCAAAGGAAGGCCGCAGGAGGGGCAAAGAGAGATGACAAATGTATTATGTACCAGATGGATACCCGGAGAGTGTGAAGCGGAGTATGGGGATGTATTTCAGTTCATCTGTCCGGAAAAGGAGGGGGGAAGCTTTACCCGGGAGGAATTGCTGGAACTGATGCCCCGGGCTGACATATTGTTTTCCATTGCAGGTACTCCTGTTACAAGGGATATGATTGACCGGGGAAGCAGTCCTGAGCATGGAAGGGTTGGGCAGGGAAGCAGTCCTGAGCATGGAAGGGGCGTTGGGCAGGGGAGCAGTCCTGAACAGGGGAGCGGCATTGGGCAGGGCCGCGGCCTGAAGATCATAGCCAGCCTGGGGGTGGGATATGACCATGTGGATGTGGAATATGCCGCTGAGAAGAGGATTCCCGTGGTAAACAGTCCCACCCAGGTGACTGAGCCCACTGCGGAGCATACCATTGCCCTGGTTATGGGGATTTTCCACAACCTGTACCGGTATACGGCCCAGGTCAGGGCGGGGATTTGGAATACATCGGCCTTTGGGACGACCCAGACCTCCGTATCGGGCCATGTGCTGGGGATCGTGGGAATGGGCCGTATCGGGCAGTGTGTGGGGAAAAAGGCCGCCGCCCTGGGAATGAAGGTGCTTTACCATGATCCCCTTTGCCTGGCGGAGGAAAAGGAGAGGGAGAATGGGTTTGAGTACGGTTCCCTGGCAGAGGTGCTGGAGAAAAGTGACTGCGTTACCCTGCATGTGCCCTACACGGGAGAGAATCGCCATATGTTTGGCAGGGAGGCGTTTGCCCGAATGAAGCAGGGCGCCTATTTTGTCAATGCATCCAGAGGCGGCCTGGTGGATACCGCGGCTTTGGCAGATGCCCTGAGGTCAGGACGGTTAAAGGGAGCGGCCCTGGATGTGTTTGAAAAGGAACCGTATACCACAGGGGAGCTTGCGGGTCTGGATCAGGTGATCCTGACACCCCATGTGGCCAGTGAGACGTGGGATGCCAGGATGAATATGGCAAGGGAGTGCCTGGACGGAGCCAGGGAGCTGCTCCTGGGAAACAGGCCCGCCAATGTGGTGAATCCCCAGGTATTGGAATACGTTGATAAGGGCAGGGAGACAGGGGAGGAATGATATGGAAAAAATAAATGAGATGAACATAAAGACAGCCTCCTGCCCCTCTCAGCTGAGGATCACTGACATGAGGTTTACCGATATTGTGGGAGCGCCCATGGACTGCACCATTCTCAGGATCGATACGAATCAGGGGATCAGCGGATACGGGGAGATCCGGGATTTCTCCAACCGGTTCTACGCCCTGGAACTGAAGCGCCTGATCCTGGGAGAGAATCCGTGCGGCATCAACCGTATATTCCGAAAGATCCGGCAGTTTGGGGGACATGCCAGGCAGGGCGGAGGCGTCAGTGGGATAGAGGCTGCTCTGTGGGACCTGGCAGGTAAGGCATATGGGATTCCCGTTTACCAGATGCTGGGAGGAAAATGCCGTGACAGCATAAGGATCTACTGTGATACGGACGTTGGCGGAAAGCACACAGGATCGGATATGGGGCGTGCCCTGCGATCCAGGATGGACAGCGGATATACCATGCTGAAAATGGACTTGGGCGTGGACCTCCTGGTCAATGTGGAAGGCGCCCTCAACGCCCCTCTGGGATATGTGGAACGGATGCGCCGGTTTGACCAGGAGGAATTGTCCTTTGGAATAACGGATAAAAGATTTGCTGATTTTATGAGCGTCCCTCATCCGTTTACCGGCCTTTCCATCACGGAGACGGGCCTGGACTATCTGGAGGATTATGTAAAACAGGCCAGGGACATGGTGGGGTACGAGATACCGCTGGCCATTGACCACATTGGACATGTGAATTATCAGACCTGTCTTAAGCTGGCCAGGCGGCTGGAAAAGTTTAATATTTTCTGGATGGAGGACTGTGTGCCCTGGTTTTACACAGAACAGTGGAAAGCGCTCAGCGACCACACCTGCATACCCATGTGTACGGGTGAGGATATATTCGGCCGCGAGGCCTTCCGCCCCCTGATCGACAACCGCGCCGTATCTGTAATACATCCGGACGTGCTCACAGCGGGAGGGATCGGGGAGACTCTGCACATTATCACAATGGCGGAGGAAAAGGGAATTGCGGCCGCGGTACATATGGCGGAGACGCCGGTGGGATGCATGGCTGCCGCCCATGTATGCGCGGCGGCGGGGGATAACCTCCTGGCCATGGAATATCACGCCCATGATGTGGACTGGTGGGACAGCATGGTGAAGGGAAGTACACAGCCTATTGTGGACAGGGGATGGCTGAAACTTAAGGACAGGCCGGGGCTTGGGATCGAGGAACTGGATGATGAGGTACTTGTAAGCCACATCAATCCCCAACGGCCGGGATTGTGGAAGAGCACGGACGAATGGGACCATGAATGGTCTCATGACAGGATTTGGAGCTGACCATAAAAGGTGTACTCTCGGAGACTCCGAGAGTACATAAAATTAATGAGGAGGATCATACCAATGTGGAAAAATGAAGACGAAATGTTTGCTTTAATGAAAGAGAAACTGTACACGCCTGTGGTGGGGGATATCCTGGATGTTATGGGTTATTCCCACCAGTTCCTGCCGGCTGCCATCCAGCCCCTGAGGGATGGCATGAAGGTGGCGGGCAAGGCATGTACAATTCTGGAGTGCAATGTATACCAGGCTCAGAAAAAGCCCTTTGGACTGTTGACAGAGGCATTGGACCAGCTGGAGAAGAATGAGGTTTACATTGCCACAGGCGCGCACAACAGCGCCATGTGGGGAGAGATACTGACAGCCACTGCCCGGATGCGCGGAGCCGTGGGCGCGGTTCTTGACGGATATACCAGGGATACGCCCCAGGTTCTGGAGCAGGACTTCCCGGTATTTGCAACCGGGCGCTGGGCCCAGGATTCCAGCATACGCACCAATGTTATTGATTTCAGGTGCACCATTGAAATCGGAGGCGTGATCATACATGACGGCGACCTGGTATTCGGTGACATGGACGGCGTTCTTATCATCCCCAAGGAAGCGGCCATCCGGTGTATTGAGGATGCTTTAAAAAAGGCGGCCGGTGAAAAGCAGGTGAGGAAGGCCATTGAAAACGGTATGTCCGCCACAGAGGCCTTCCATAAATTCGGCATCTTATAAAGTCCTGTTGTGGGCAATAAACTCCCGGAACTGCTCCAGGCTGTGATTGATCACCAGGCGTTCCGGGAAATCCGCTTCCTCCAAAAGAGGCTGGACGTGATCCAGGTTGGCGATGTCCGAGGTAAAATGGGCATCGCTGCTTGCTATGACAGGAACCTGCTGCTTGCGGCACAGGTCCAGCATCACGAGGGTATTTTCCCGGGCGTGTTTGCGGGTGGGGGTGCGCAGGGAGTTGTTGTTGATCTCCAGCAGGGTGTGATGCCTCTTGGCTGCTGCCACCACTTCCTCATAGATCAGGGGACAGCTTCCGTCATCCGGGTGGCTGATGATATCCACATAGGGATTGGCGATGGCTCCCAGGATGGCGTCTGTGTTTTCCCTGGGGGAGCCTGGTTTATAACACATCTTGTGTATTCCGGCGATCCTCAGGTCCAGGTGCTTCATGTAGCGCTCCCCCAGATCCAGGGTGCCCTTATGATCGATGATATTGATCTCAGCTCCCAGCATCAGCTGGATGCCGAACATCTGACGCGGGATCACCTTCAGGTTCAGAAAGTAGATGTCCTTACAGGATCCGGCAATACCTTTGGTGTGCTCAGTGATGCCTAACAGCTTCAGTCCTTGCCGGGAGGCGGCGGATGCCATCTCGGTTATGGTGGCGTAAGCGTGTCCGCTGGCAATGGTGTGGGTGTGGACGTCAAGCTCAATTGGTGTCATGTTCCATTCCTCATTTCTTAAACGCAGATTTACCCTTAAGCGGACAAGGGGCGTGTGTCCGCTTGTCCGCTGGGGGTAGTGTAGATCAATGGTATATAGTCTACCACAAATCCTTGATAAAATCACAGATTTGTGGTAGACTTTCATAAAACGCAGCTGTCTGCCACCGGGTAGGCGGCCTGAAGCAGGGTTATGGTGTCCATGGCCCGCTTCTGTGCCTGAACACATTCCGTTAGGTCTTGGCGTGTGTTTGAACATTCCTTTCCTCCATCCGTGCCCCTGTTTTGGATCGCGTCTGCCGGAAAGGAATGTTCAAATACACTCTGGAAGGAATGGGTCCGGGCATTTTTTTGTCCTATCTTATATTGAACGGAGGAGAGAACATGAGTGAAAATAACCATATAGGAAGGGAATTTATAAAATACACCGGCCTGAATGTCCTTGGCATGATAGGTCTTTCCTGTTACATACTGGCGGATACGTTTTTTGTGTCAAAGGCCATGGGCACCAATGGGCTGGCTGCCCTGAACCTGGCGATCTCCGTGTACAGCCTGATCAGCGCCACGGGTCTGATGCTGGGGATCGGGGGAGCGACACGCTTTTCTATTTTCCATATCCAGGGAAATCAGGAGGAGGGGAGGAGGGGATTTACACGGACGGTTCTGCTGGGACTTATGGCAGGAGCCGTATTTTTTGCGGCAGGTGTTTTGGCAGCGCCTCTGATCGCAGGGATACTGGGAGCCAACGGGGATATATTGGGGGACACGGCCGTCTATCTCAGGGTCATACTCTGTTTTGCACCCTGTTTTATCATGAACAACATTCTGCTGGCGTTTGTGCGCAATGACGGAAACCCAAGGATATCCATGGCCGCCATGCTGACGGGAAGCATGGCCAATATTATTCTGGATTATGTATTCATGTTCCCCTTTTCCATGGGGATGTTTGGGGCCGCGTTTGCCACAGGGCTGGCGCCGGTCATAAGCATGGGGGTGCTTGCGCTGCATCTGTCCAGCAAAAAGAGCAGCCTGCATCTGCGCTCATCCAAGTGGAGATGGAAGGAGGCGCTTTCCATACTGTCACCGGGCGTTTCCTCCTTTGTCACGGAAATGTCATCAGGGGTCGTGCTCATTGTATTCAATCTGGTGATCCTGAGGCTGGCAGGCAATACAGGGGTGGCTGCCTATGGGATCGTTGCGAACCTGGCCCTGGTGGTGACCGCCGTGTTCACAGGGATCGCCCAGGGAATCCAGCCCCTTGTAAGCCGCGGATACGGGGCAGGGGACGGTAAAATGCTGAACATGATCCTTCGATCCGCCATGGTCCTGTCCCTGTCCCTGGCCGTGGGCATCTATATCAGCGCCAATCTGTGCTCAGGGACCGTGATCGCGGTTTTCAACAGCGAGGGCAGCCGGGATCTGGCAATGATTGCGGAAAGAGGGATCCGGCTGTATTTTGCGGGATTCCTCTTTGCGGGGCTGAACATTGTGAGCGCCGCCTTTTTAAGTGCGGTGATGGAGACGGGAAAGGCGTTTGGCGTCTCTGCGATCAGGGGATGTGCGGCGATCATTCCCCTGGCAGTCCTCCTTCCCATGGTATTTGGAATGGATGGTGTGTGGATGGCCTTTGTGCTGGCTGAGATGGCTGCCTGCGGGGTATCCGCCCGGGGGATTCTGGGCTTTGGCCGTTCATTTTCCCGTGTCACACCTTCATCTCACGAAACAGATTGACCATCTCAATGGCGCCCAGGGCGCATTCGTATCCTTTGTTGCCCGCTTTGGTTCCGGCCCGTTCAATGGCCTGTTCGATGGTATCCGTGGTCAGCACCCCGAACATCACAGGCAGGCCGTTTGAAAGGGAGGCCTGGGCAATGCCCTTGGACACCTCGCTGCAGACATAGTCATAATGGCTGGTGCTTCCGCGGATGACGGCGCCCAGGCAGATGACGGCATCGTATTTTCTGCTGGCAGCCATCTTGGCAGCCGCCAGCGGGATCTCAAAAGCGCCCGGCACCCAGGCCACATCGATCTCCTCCTCCCGCACATTGAGTCGTTTCAGGCCGTCCAGCGCTCCTCCCAAAAGTTTAGAGGTGATAAATTCATTAAAGCGGGCCGCTACGATCCCCACCCTTATCTGCTCTGATACAAGTTTTCCTTCATATATTGTCATGATCATTTCTCCTTTTTGGTTTTGTGTACCCTCGGAGTCTCCGAGAGTACACTTTTATGTTCAAAAGTGTATGTTTCCTTACCTGTAGTTCAGGATATGTCCCATGCGTTTCTGCTTTGTTTTCAGGTAAAAGATGTCATGGTCCGTTGCCTCGATCTGGATGGGGACCCGTTCCGTGATCTCCATGCCGAAACCGGACAGCTGGTAGACCTTATCCGGATTATTGGTGAGCAGCCGCAGGGTCTTTACCCCGAGATCCCTTAAAATCTGCGCTCCGATATAATACTCCCTCATGTCACCGTCAAATCCAAGGGCCAGATTGGCATCCAGGGTATCCATGCCTTGGTCCTGGAGCTGGTAGGCCCTCAGTTTATTGATCAGGCCGATGCCCCGCCCCTCCTGGCGCATGTACAGCAGGATGCCCCGCCCCTCTTTTTCGATCCGCTCCATGGCAGCGGCAAACTGCTGGCCGCAGTCGCACCGCATGGAGCCAAATGCATCGCCGGTCAGGCATTCGGAATGGACCCTGCAGAGCAGGCCGCGCCCGTCCCCGATCTCCCCCTTTACCAGAGCCACATGGTGTTCTCCGTTTAACCGGTTCACATAGCCATATGCTTTAAAATCTCCGTACCGGGTGGGCATACTGGTCACCGCCATGCATTCCACCAGGCATTCGTGCTGCTTGCGGTAATCCTTGATGGCTTGGATGGTGATAAAGGAAAGCCCCCACTTGCGGGCCAGGTCCATAAGCTCCGGAGTCCGCATCATGGTCCCGTCCTCTTTCATGATCTCACAGCACAGGCCGCACTCCTTTAAACCTGCCAGACGCATCAGGTCCACGGTGGCTTCCGTGTGGCCTTCCCGCTCCAGGACCCCGTTTTTTCTGGCCATCAGGGGGAACATATGGCCGGGTCTGCGAAAGTCCCCGGGCCGTGCATGGTCATCCGTGCAGAAGCGGGCGGTGGCCCCCCGTTCGGCCGCGGAAATGCCGGTGGTGGTGCTTACATGGTCCACGGATACTGTAAAGGCGGTTTCGTGGTTGTCGCCATTGTCCGCCACCATTTGGGGAAATTCCAGTTTACGGCAGAGCTCCATACTCATGGGCATGCAGATCAGCCCCTTGCCGTGTACTGCCATAAAGTTGACATTTTCCGTTGTGGCGTACTGGGCGGCGCAGATAAAATCCCCCTCATTTTCCCTGTCCTCATGGTCGGTTACCAGGATGATCCTGCCCTTTTGCAGGTCTTTAAGGGCATCTTCCACTGTGTTGAACTGAAACATATACTTTACCTCCTTTGAGAATTAAAATCCATATTTTGTTAAGAAATCTCTGGTGATCGTTCCGGCGCAATGACTTTGGGAAATGCCGGCCCGGGAGATGTTGGGCTGGGGGCCGCCGGGGCCGGTGAAGCCGGCCCGGGAAACCTTGTCCTGGGAAAAAGATGAGGCGCCAAGAAGTTTCCCAATGTATTTTCCCACACAGTCATTCTCCAGGTTTACCCTGTCGCCGGCCCGTTTTGCACCAAGGGTGGTGTGGCGGATGGTATGGGGGATCACGGATACGCTGAAATCATGGTCCGTGACCCGGGCAACGGTCAGGCTGATGCCGTCCATGGCAATGGAGCCCTTTTCCACGATATAGAGCAGAATGCCCGGCGGCGCCTCCACGGTATACCAAACCGCGTTCCCGTCCTGCCGGATCATGGAAATGGTTCCGGTGCCGTCAATGTGTCCCGACACAATATGGCCTCCAAACCGCCCGTCCGCAGCCATGGCCCTCTCCAGGTTCACCAGACTTCCTGTTTTCAGATCCCCCAGGCATGACCGCGCCATTGTCTCATGCATGACATCGGCCTTGAAGCTGTCCTGTGACAGGGATGTGACCGTAAGGCATACGCCGTTTACCGCAATGCTGTCCCCCTGCCGGCTGCCGGAAGGGATGAGAGCTGCGCCGATTTGAAGAACGCAGGAGGCGGGGGTTTTGATCATGGATCTCAGGGCGCCGGTTTCTTCAATTATGCCTGTAAACATGCGGATACCTCGCTTTCCAGTAAAATATCGTCTCCCAGCACCGTGATACGGGGCTGTTTTAAGAAGAAAGCCTGTCCGGGAGCTCCCACGCCTTTTCCGTCCACAGGGGATGGAGCGTCCTTTCCTCCGAACAGCTTGGGCGCCACATAGGCCTGGACTTTATGTACCAGACCCTGATCCAGTGCGGACCAGTTAAGTGCGGCCCCTCCTTCCAGCAGGATGCTGTCAATGTTCATTTCCCCCAACCGCTTCATCAGGGCGGCCAGGTCCACATGCCCATCCGCCTGAGGCAGGGTGAGGATCTCGCAGCCCGCTTCCTCATAGGGACGGATTATATCCTCCTCTGTACGGCAGGTGGCCAGAATGGTCCTGACCGACCTGGCGGTGGATACGATCCTGGAAGTGGCAGGTGTGCGAAGGCGTGTGTCGCAGATGATCCGCACAGGGTTCCTGCCGTCCGGCAGACGGCAGGTGAGAAGGGGATCGTCCTTAAGGATGGTTCCCACACCTGCCATAATGGCGCTGTAGCGGTTCCTGTCCCTGTGGACCCGCATCCTTGCCTCATCTCCGGTGATCCACCTGGACCGTCCCGTACAGGTGGCTGTCTTTCCATCCATGGTCATGGCGTACTTCATCACAACGTAAGGCTGTTTTGTGCGGATGAAATGAAAGAAAACCTGATTCTGGGAAATGCACTCTGCTTCAAGCACGCCCTGAACCACCTGGATCCCGTGGCTGTTAAGGAGGGAGATCCCTTTTCCCGCCACCAGGGGATTGGGATCCGCGGTCCCTATGACAACGCGGCTTATGCCGCTTTCCATAATGGCATCCGTACAGGGGGGAGTCTTTCCGCAGTGGCAGCATGGTTCCAGCGTGACGTAGAGGGTGGCGCCCCGGGCCGTCCGGGTCAGGGAAGCCAGGGCCTCCCGTTCCGCGTGGGGACCGCCGTACTCACGGTGGTATCCCCGGCCTATGATCATCCCGTCCTTGACAATAACCGCTCCCACCAGTGGATTGGGATTCACCCGGCCTTCCCCTTTTTGGGCCAGCTTCAGGGCAAGGCCCATGTATTCTTCATCTGTCATTTTTACATCTGTCATTAAAACACCTCCAAATCTGTGGTTGGGTTGTATGGGGGATCTGTTTTATGGAAAACAAAAAACGCCTTGAACAAAGGTTCAGGGCGTGTAGAACAGGAACTGGGAATGTTTGGAAATCAAATAGCTGGCAGATGGCGGGTTCCGTTCATATATGACATTAAAGAACGGACATGATGCCGCCCGGACGGATCCGCAATCCAAAAAGCCCTGAAATGATAAAATCATTCCAGGGCAGTTAAACATTCTAACAGGTATGGATCCATTGAATAAAACAGATCCAACCATCCTATCTTCTTTCATCCAGACTTTACTGTCGGCTTCGGAGTTTCACCGAATCATGCCTCGCGGCTCGTGGGCTGTACCACCGGTAGGGAATTGCACCCTGCCCTGAAGATATTGATTCAATTGAATGTAATTATAGACAGGTAAACCGGATCTGTCAAGATATTTTTCTTGGGAGATTTCTATAAAGATTTTTTATAAAGATTTTCCACTCCGTATACCATGATCAATTGTGATACATATTTTGGGTTCAGTGGTATAATAGAACCAGGGAAGGAGTCCGTATCAGTACAGGAGAAAGGTTCCCTGCAAAAAAAATAGGAGGATGGGCATATGAAAGACGGAAAAAAACTGATAATAACCATTGGCAGGCAGTTCGGCAGCGGCGGCAGTGAGATCGGCAGGCAGCTGGCAACGGAATTGGGACTGGGTTTTTACGACAAGAATATCCTCCGCATGGATTCGGATGAAAGCGGTATCAAGGAAAGCTTTTATTACATGACAGATGAAAAGGCGGGGAATAAACTGCTCTACAAGATCATAAAGGGCATGACACCGGAGATCGGATCCCCCTCCCTGGGCTCGGACCTGGTATCAGCGGACAATCTGTTCCGCTTCCAGTCGGAAGTTATCAGGAAGCTGGCGGCAGAGGAGGACTGTGTGTTCATTGGGCGGTGCGCCGATTATGTGCTGGAGGGAACGGAAGGGCTGGTCCGGATGTTCCTTTACGGGGACATGGATTACCGCGTCAGGCGTATAACGGAAAAAGAATATTTTGATCAAAAGGATGTCAAAAAGAACATCAAGAGGATCGACCGGGAACGCCGGGACTATTACCGGTATTATACCGGCCAGGACTGGCAGGATATGGAGAATTATGATGTGATGCTGAATACAGCCGTGCTGGGAACGGAAGGGACGGTCAGGGCGGTCAAGGCGTATCTTAAAATACGGGGATATGAGCTATAGGGTGTCAAACTTTTATGCACAGGACATGCATATAATAAGAAAGGCCATATTATATTTAGGTAATGATAAGAAATTATGAGGTATTACATGGCAACCAATCCAGAACGGACATCCAGTGGAATGCTGCAGATCAATGTAGTCAATATCCAGAACAACTTCCCCATTCAAAATGCCAGGGTGACAATCAGTTATAAGGGAGAGCCTACCAGCGCCATAGAACAGCTTCAGACCAACAGTTCAGGGCAGACAGAGACCGTATCCCTACCCGCCCCTCCGGTGGAACTGAGCCTGGAACCGGGCATTATCCAGCCCTATTCCGAATACAACCTTACAGTGGAGGCGGATGGATTTGATCCCCTTGTGGTGTCGGGTACGGAGATATTGGCTGAATCCACTGCGATCCAGCCTGTGAGCATGACTCCCCAGGGTGAGGGAACTCCTCCCGAAGACCCGATTGTAATTCCGGACCATACGCTGTACGGGGACTATCCGCCCAAGATCGCGGAGGCTGAGATCAAACCCGTGAACGAGAGCGGGGAAATTGTGTTAAGCCGTGTGGTGGTCCCCCAGACCATTGTGGTCCATGACGGGGCGCCCACGGACAGTACGGCCAAGGATTACTACGTACCGTACAGAGACTACATAAAGAACGTGGCCTCCAGTGAAATCTACTCCACCTGGCCCAGGGCCACCATCACGGCCAATGTGCTAGCAATCATGTCCTTTACATTAAACCGTGTGTATACGGAGTGGTACAGGAACCAGGGATATGATTTTACCATCACTTCCTCCACTGCGTTTGACCACAAATGGATCTATGGCAGGAACATATTTGAGAGCATTTCACAGATCGTGGATGAGATCTTTGACAGTTATCTGTCCAGACCCGGAGTGCGCCAGCCCATCCTCACCCAGTACTGTGACGGGCGCCAGGTGCAGTGCCCTAACTGGATGACACAGTGGGGATCCTGCTCATTGGGAGAGCAGGGGTACAGCCCCATTGAGATCCTGCGGCATTTCTACGGCAGCAGTATTTATATCAATACGGCGGAGCAGATTGCAGGGATCCCCGCCTCCTGGCCGGGGAATGACCTGACCATCGGAAGCTCAGGGGATAAGGTAAGGCAGATGCAGGAACAGCTGGATACCATTGCCACGGTTTACACCGCAATTCCCAGGGTGACGCCTGACGGGGTCTACGGGCCAAGGACAGCGGAGGCGGTCAGGGAGTTCCAGTCCATATTCGGCCTGCCCCAGACCGGGGTGGTGGACTTTGCCACCTGGTACAGGATATCGCATATTTATGTGGGAATCACCAGGATCGCGGAACTGGTATAGGGGCGCTCCCAGGATAAAAAGAGGATGAGAACAGCATAAGATCAGATGAGGACAGGGCAGGGCATATGGCATGGATAGAATGCCGTAAGGCCCTGCCTGATCATTTTGCGGGAGATGGGATGGAAATGATTCCTGAAAAACTGTTTGGCATAGACAAAAAAATTTAGCCTTTAAAGCTATTGAATAATAAATCGAAATACAGTATAATCTTTACAATTTGGGCTAAAGTGTGCAGTAAGCATTGTTCAGACACGCTTTGGCGTTATTGCGGCCCAACAGCAAACACATAGGAAAGGACAGGTACCCCCATATGAAAGCATACCTCATACTGGAAGATGGAACTGTATTCACCGGGACAAGTATTGGTTCCCAGCGTGAAGTGATCAGTGAGATCGTGTTTAACACATCTATGACCGGTTATCTGGAAGTGCTGACCGACCCGTCATACGCGGGACAGGCAGTAGTCATGACATATCCCCTGATTGGCAATTATGGAATCTGCCATGAAGACATGGAATCAGCAAAACCCTGGCCGGACGGCTATATTGTAAGAGAATTATCAAGAATCCCCAGCAACTTCCGTAGCGAGGATACCATCCAGAACTTCTTAAAAGAACATGACATTCCCGGTATCAGCGGTATCGATACAAGAGCCCTTACCAAAATTTTAAGAGAAAAAGGCACCATGAACGGTATGATCACCACAAAGGAGTATACCGATCTTAGCGAGCCCACAGAGCGCATGAAGGAATACAGCGTCACCGGTGTTGTTTTGAAAACCTCCACGAAGGAGAAGTATGTGCTTCCGGGACACAGTGAAGCCCCCGGCGGCAGCTTCCCGGGCGCGGGGAAAAAGGTGGCTCTTATGGATTACGGTGCAAAGAAAAACATTGCCCGTTCCTTAAACAGCCTTGGCTGTGAGGTTACCGTATATCCGGCGGATACCCCGGCAGAGGAGGTGCTGGCAGCCTGCCCGGACGGCATCATGCTCAGCAACGGCCCCGGCGATCCCAAGGAGAACACGGCCATTATTGAGGAAATAAAGAAACTTTATGCATCGGATGTTCCGATCTTCGCCATCTGTCTGGGACACCAGCTCATGGCTCTGGCCAACGGAATGGACACCTATAAACTGAAATACGGACACAGGGGCGGAAACCATCCGGTCAAGGACCTGGAGACAGGAAGAGTTTACATTTCTTCCCAGAACCACGGCTATGTGGTCGACATGGAAAAGGTGAACCCGGAGATTGCGGTTCCGGCGTTTGTGAATGTAAATGACGGCACCAACGAGGGGCTGAAATACGTGGGCAAGAACATTTTCACGGTTCAGTACCACCCTGAGGCCTGCCCCGGACCATTGGATTCCGGATACCTGTTTGACCGTTTCCTGAAAATGATGGAGGTGAAAAACTGATGCCAAAGAATCCTGATATTAACAAAGTTCTTGTACTCGGTTCCGGCCCGATCATCATCGGACAGGCCGCCGAATTTGACTATGCGGGTACACAGGCCTGCCGTTCCTTAAAGGAAGAGGGAGTGGAGGTTGTGCTCTTAAACTCCAACCCGGCCACCATTATGACGGACAAGGATATTGCGGACCGGGTTTATATTGAACCACTGACCGTGGAAGTGGTGGAGCAGCTGATCTTAAAGGAAAAGCCGGACAGCGTTCTGCCCACCCTGGGCGGACAGGCGGGGCTTAACCTGGCCATGGAACTGGAGGACGCGGGCTTTTTTAAGAAGCATAATGTGCGCCTGATCGGAACCACGGCGCTGACCATCAAGAAAGCGGAAGACCGCGAGATGTTTAAGGAAACCATGGAGAAGATCGGCGAGCCGGTGGCTCCCTCCGACATTGTGGAGGATGTAAAACGCGGTCTGCAGATCGCGGAGCAGATCGGATATCCGGTGGTGCTCCGTCCCGCCTATACCCTGGGCGGCTCCGGCGGCGGTATTGCCCAGAATCCGGAACAGTGTGCCCAGATTCTGGAAAACGGCCTCCGCCTCTCACGTGTGGGACAGGTTTTGGTGGAGCGCTGCATTGCCGGCTGGAAGGAAATCGAGTATGAGGTGATGCGGGACGGCGCCGGTAACGTGATCACGGTTTGTAATATGGAAAATATCGATCCCGTGGGCGTGCACACCGGCGACAGTATCGTGGTTGCCCCCTCCCAGACACTGGGGGACAAGGAGTACCAGATGCTTCGTACCTCCGCCCTCAACATTATCAGCGAGCTGGGGATCACCGGCGGCTGCAATGTGCAGTACGCCCTGAACCCTGACAGCTTTGAGTACTGCGTGATCGAGGTAAACCCGCGTGTGAGCCGTTCTTCCGCTCTGGCCAGCAAGGCCACCGGATACCCCATTGCCAAGGTGGCGGCCAAGATCGCCCTGGGCTACACCCTGGATGAGATCAAGAACGCGGTTACAAAAAAAACATACGCAAGCTTTGAGCCGATGCTGGACTACTGTGTGGTCAAGATGCCAAGGCTTCCATTTGATAAATTCATCAGCGCCAAGCGCACCCTGGGAACCCAGATGAAGGCCACCGGAGAGGTGATGAGCATCTGCACCAACTTTGAGGGCGGCCTGATGAAAGCCATCCGTTCCCTGGAACAGCATGTGGACTGCCTGTTGTCCTACGATTTCAGCGGATTCACCGACAGTGAGCTTAGGGAGCAGATGGAAAAGGTGGATGACATGAGGATCTGGAGGATTGCGGAAGCGCTGCGCAGAGGCATTTCTTATGAAGAGATCCACGCCATTACCAAGATCGATGTGTGGTTTATCGACAAGCTGGCGATCCTTGTGGAGATGGAAAATGCCCTGAAGGCAGTGGGTGAAGGAAAGTCTGAGCTGACTGCAGAGCTTCTCAAAGAGGCCAAGAGGATCGAGTTCCCTGACAACGTGATCGCAAGGCTGACCGGCATTTCCCAGGAAGAGGTCAAAAAACAGCGCTATGAAAATGACATCCGCGCAGCTTACAAGATGGTTGACACCTGCGCGGCTGAGTTTGCGGCAGAGACGCCGTACTATTATTCCTGTTTTGGAAGCTTCAACGAGGCGGAGAAGACAGAGGGCCGCAAAAAGGTTCTGGTTCTGGGTTCCGGTCCCATCCGCATTGGACAGGGCATTGAGTTTGACTTCTGCTCCGTGCACAGCACCTGGGCTTTCAGCAGGGAAGGCTATGAGACCATTATCGTGAACAATAACCCGGAGACCGTAAGTACGGACTTCGACATTGCGGATAAGCTGTACTTTGAACCGCTGACACCGGAGGATGTGGAGAGCATTGTGGATATAGAGAAACCGGACGGCGCGGTGGTGCAGTTCGGCGGACAGACGGCCATCAAGCTGACGGAGGCTCTGATGAAAATGGGAGTCCCCATTCTTGGCACAGCTGCAAAGGATGTGGACGCTGCGGAGGACAGGGAATTGTTTGACGCCATCCTGGAGCAGTGCAATATCCCCAGACCGGCAGGCCGCACCGTATTCACGGCGGAGGAGGCCAAAGCGGCGGCCCATGAGCTGGGTTATCCCGTGCTGGTGCGCCCGTCCTATGTGCTGGGCGGACAGGGTATGCAGATCGCCATCAGCGATGAGGACATTGATGAGTTTATCGGCATCATCAACATGATCGCGCAGGAGCATCCGATCCTGGTGGATAAATACATCATGGGCAAGGAAATCGAGGTGGACGCCATCTGTGACGGCACCGACATCCTGATCCCAGGCATTATGGAGCATATTGAGCGCACGGGAATCCATTCCGGTGACAGTATTTCCGTGTATCCGGCCATGGATATCACACAGCACAATATCGACACCATTGTGGATTACACCGAAAAGCTGGCAAGGGCGCTCCACGTAAAGGGCATGATCAACATCCAGTTTATTGTGGACGGGGATAATGTGTATATTATCGAGGTGAATCCACGTTCCTCACGTACGGTTCCCTATATCAGCAAGGTAACGGGGATCCCCATCGTGCCCCTGGCAACCCAGATCATCTGCGGCCACACCATCCGGGAGCTGGGCTATAAGCCGGGACTTCAGCCCGCGGCTGACTATATTGCCATCAAGATGCCCGTATTCTCATTTGAGAAGATCCGGGGCGCGGATATCAGCCTTGGACCTGAGATGAAGTCCACGGGCGAGTGCCTGGGCATTGCGAAGACATTTAACGAGGCCCTGTACAAGGCATTTGAGGGAGCGGGCATCCGCCTTCCCAAGTACAAAAAGATGATTATGACCATCCGCCACAGCGATCAGGAGGAGGCGGTGGATATTGCCCGCAGGTTTGCGGCAGTGGGTTACCAGATCTTTGCCACCAGGGGAACCGCAAGAACCCTGAATAGGAACGGTGTCAAGGCTTATGAGATCCGCAAGCTGGAGCAGGAGTCACCCAATATCCTGGACCTGGTCCTGGGCCATCAGATCGACCTGATCATCGATATCCCGGCGCAGGGAGCGGAGCGAAGCCACGATGGCTTCATCATCCGCCGCAATGCCATTGAGACAGGGGTTAACGTGCTGACATCCCTGGATACGGCAGCCGCGCTGGTTACCAGTTTGGAGAACCGGGCAAGGGAGCTTACGCTGATCGATATTGCCATGGTAAAGAACGCATAGGAATGATCAAAAGCCATATCCGGCAATGGGCCGGGTGTGGCTTTTGTGTATTCTGTGTTACGGAAAAATAACGGTCTTGCTTTTGATGAATTTTCACATTAGAATAGAATTATTGGAAGAATTCTGACAAAGGGGGCGGGGGCTTTGGGATGGTGGTCGCTTAAAAAAGAATTGTTTACATATTTTTTTATCACTTCAACGGTCATCCTGATTTTTCTGGGGATCATCCTTTACTCGGTCATGGACAGGACCATCTATGAAAGGGTCCAAAAGGACCAGAAATTGTTTTTGGAAAACCAGCTGCAGTTGGTGGACTCCAATCTTTCACTGCTGGAAAACCTGATCCTCAAGGTTTCAAATGACAGCAATCTGCAGGCTATGATGCAGGTTCCAAAATCCCAGGCCGACACCTTCAGCGAGTCCAGTTCACGCTTTTACATGACTCTGGAAAATTATATGCAGCCCATAGAAAAGTACATCAGCGTCCTGCATATCGAGGGGAATAACGGCCTGAAGGTGAGAAAGGGATTTGAATCATATCTGATTGATAAAGAGGACTATGAGGGTACGGAGTGGTACCGGAAGAGCATGGATACCACAGGGGCCATTTGTTGGTGGGAGATGCAGAAAAATTTCACCAGGATCCCCCATGTGTGGGTGGCTGCGCCCACGGAATATATTGTGCCCATTTATAAAAAAATCTGCCGTTCCGATGATATGGAGATACTGGGGGATATGGTGGTGTTCATTAGCCCCAGCTTGTTTTTCGGGGAGGAATACCATCCTTTTTCAGACTCCGACACACACAGCTACCTGGTGGATGCCTCCGGACAGATCGTGTACTCGGATGATGAGGATTTTATCAACAGGGACAGCGGCACTACCATGAATCTCCTGGATATGGAGCCCATTGAGCTGGAGCGGTCTAATGCCAGGCAGACCAGGATCCAGTCCATGAACGGGAGACTGGTGGTGTACAGGAAGTCATCCGCCTCCAACCTCTGGCTGGTGCGTGTGATCCAGCTGGAGAATGTGGTGCGGCAGGAAAGCCATTTCCTCTATGTGACAGCGGCATTGATCATAGGACTGATCCTTTTGTCCTTTGTGCTGTCTCTTAAATTTTCCAACAGCTTCACCAGGCCCATTGAGGAAGTGATCGTAAAGATCAACCACATTGCCCAGGGGGATTTTAACTACAGCCATTCCATTGGTCCGGGAGGAAAGAAGTTTGAATTGCTGTACCAGAACCTCTATAAAATGGAGCAGGATATCCAGTCCATGATGGAGGAGAACCGGAGAAAGGAAAAGGAGAAACGAAAGCTGGAGATCTCCATGCTGCAGATGCAGATCAATCCGCATTTTCTCTATAATACATTAAGCTCCATCAAGTGGATGGCGGTATTTCAGGGAGCCAGGGGGATCGAATCCATGGTAAATTCCCTGGGGATCATACTGGAGGCATCCTACAGCCGGGTGGATGAATTTGTACGGCTTAAGGAGGAGCTGGAGATTCTGGGCCATTATTTCACCATACAGAAGATCCGGTACCAGGACAAGATCAGCCTGGAAACCAGCTGCGGGGACCAGGGGCTTTTGCAGTGTTATGTGCCCAGGTTTATCCTGCAGCCCATTGTGGAAAATGCCATCTTCCACGGCATTGCCCCAAAGGAGGAGCCGGGGGAGATACGGCTTACCATTGACAGGGACAGCCGGGGGATCGTCATTTCCGTATGGGATAATGGGGTGGGGATGGACCGGGACATTCTTGACAGGATACTAAAGGAAAACGAAGTGGGTAAGCGGGGGCGGATCGGGGTTTCCAATGTCCACTCCAGGATCACGCTGATCTACGGCGCGGAATACGGGGTGGAAATAGAAAGCCGGAGGAAACATTTTACAGCGGTCAGGCTGCATATTCCGGAGGAGTACGAGGAGAGGGGACACACAGATGAAGGTACTGGTGGTAGATGATGAGATGATAATCCGGGTGGGAATCCAGTCCATACTGGAGCGATCAGGGGGGATATACACCTATGCCGGAAGTGCCGGGAGCGGTAAGGCGGCCCTGAAGGAGATGGAAAAGGAAATGCCGGACATTGTGGTCACGGACATCAAGATGCCTGAGATGGACGGCATCCAGCTGATAAAGGAGATAAAAAGAAGGAAAATGCCTGTGGGGATCATTGTCCTCAGCAGCTACAGTGAGTTTGAACTGGTCAGGGAGGCCATGAAGCAGGGGGCCTCGGATTATGTGCTGAAACTCTCCATGACAGAGGAATCCCTCATGGGAGCCTTGGATGAAGCTGCAAAGAGCATTGCAAAGGAAAAGAAAAGCCGGGAGAAATCGAGGCCTGTAAAGCTGCTTTTATCAGACTATCTGTCCCAGACAGGGGAAATGCAGGAGGATGACGCACTTTGGAAGGTGGGGGGAGGAGACTGCCTGGTCACGTGTGTGTGCCTGAAATATGTGCAGGAAGGAAAGGAAGAACTGTCAGGGGAGGCGGTGGAACATGTTGTGGAGAACCTGTTCAATGAAGTGTTTACCACATGGTGCATCAAGCTGGACGATATGGCATACGGCATTGTGGTTTTCTCCAACAACAGGACTTTGGATGAGTTTCAGCGGATGCTGCGTCAAATGTGCGGCAGGTGCAGGACCGTGCTCCATGACATACTGAATATAAATGCCTGTATGTATACGGGGACCATGGAGAACCACCCCAACGGACTCCGCAGGGCCCTGCAGCATGCTCTGGAACAAGAGGGGCATGGTCCGGCGGATGAACATGAGGACAAAAGACAGGCCGGCGACCAGTGGTCCCGGGTATACCAGGTTTTCAGAAATACAAGGAAGAGGGAGTCTGCAGACCAGTATCCCCCGGCAGTGCGCCGGTCCCTGGAATATATGAATCAATATTATAACCGGGATTTGACGCTGAATGAGATTTCAGATTTGGTAAATCTCAATCCTTCCTATTTCAGCTTTCTGTTTAACACGGCCCTGACCATTACTTTTTCCAATTATCTCATGTGCCTGAGGATCCACCACTCAAAGAAGTTTCTGAAAGAGACCAATCTGAAGATCTTTGAGATCGCGGAAATGGTGGGATACCGGAACAGCTATTATTTTAACCGGATCTTCAAGCGGATTACAGGAGTAACGCCAATGGAATACAGAAAGGGATAAACAGGCATGATACCCACAGCGGACAAGGGCGCATCCGCCTCCTTGTCCGCTGCGGGTAAAATAAAGATAGTACTAAATATAAAAAAAGTACTATCTTTATTTTTGTGCACATTGAAATGATATTAGGAATACAAAATCAGTTTATTGTAATAATTACACAGAATGCTATACTTAGTCATATCAAAAAGCTAACATAACATCAAAGAGAGGGAGGTTACATTCTATGAGGAAGAGACTTGCACTGCTGCTGGCGGGAAGTATGCTTACAGGACTTCTTGGGGGATGCGCAGGCAGCAGCCAGAAGGCACCGGCCACAGGCGCGGGAACGGAAACAGTGGCGCCTGCATCAGGAGGACAGGAGACAAACGCCGGACAGGAGACAAAGGGCCCGCAGGAGGAGACAAAGGAACAGGCAGGCGCAGATCCGGGGAAGGTACAGGACGCAGACGGACAGAAGGTGATGGATGAACTGTATGCCCAGATTGCGGACAAACAGATAGAGCTGGAGCTTTGGACCGGCCCGGACTGGAAAGGGGTATATGATTCATCTGTGGAAGGCGGAGATTACCTTGACTTTTTTAACTTTGTAAAATCAGAGTTTGAGGCTAAATACCCCAACATCAAAGTCAATCCCATCCTCATTGACGGTTCCCAGAGAGCGGAGAAGCTGGCCATCGCCATACAGTCGGGCACCCTGCCCAATATGTACTACGAATCGGATTTTGCCCTCAGTGATTATGTCCATGAAGGCCTTATGGTCCCTCTGGATGATATTGTTACAGAGGAGGACAGGGCGGACATACCCAAATCTGTCTGGGACAGCCTGGAACTGGGGGGAAAGACGTATATTTTCCCATTCAGCGCAGAGGTGGGGATGATGGGGATCAATGTGAGCCTGTTTAAGGAAGCAGGGGCTGAGAGCTATCTTCCCAAGGGAGACATAGGCGTGTGGACTCCGGAGGAATTTAAATCCGCCCTGGAAGCGGTAAAAGGGCTGGACAACTGTTATCCCTTTGCTGTGTTTGCCAACAGCCAGCAGGGTGACTCCTTTACCAACATGCTGCTGCGCATGTATGGAGGGAAATTTGTCAATGACCAGGGCACGGAATTTACCATTAATGATGAAAAAGGCGTTAAGGCCCTGGATCTGATCGTGGAGATGAAGAACGAGGGACTGCTGGCCCCGGGAGGGGAGACGCTGAGCCACGGGGATGTCTACCAGATGTTCCTGAACAAGAACCTGGCCGTGGTCACCTTAAACAACCTGACTTACAATAACCTGGTTGCAGGCCTTAAAAACGGATCCATTGAAGAACCTTTTGAATTCAAATGGGCCTACTATCCCAATGAGCCGGGGGAGACGGATCCCTACTGCCTTTCTTATGTAAAGGGAGGGGCCATATTTAACACAGGGGATGAGGCGGAAACCATTGCCTCCAAGCTGTTTGTCCGGTTTTTCTGCTCCGAACCTTATACAGAGGCATCCAAGGTGCTGATCCCTGTCCGCCAGTCAAAACTGCAGGAGCTTAAGGACGGGAACCAGGATATCCATATTGTAGAGGCATCGGAGGCTCTGGGTCATATGGTTTCCATCACAGGCAGGGTGCCGGGATATGTATCAGCGCGTTCCTATTATTTCCCCGAGATCCAGGCAGTCCTGACAGGTCAGAAGACTCCCAAGGAAGCGCTGGACCAGTTTGTGAAGTCCGCCAATGAAGCGATTTCCAAGGCAGCCAAGCGTTCCGTCATACTGAATCCTTGAGAAAAGTTGTGGGCAGGGACTTTTCCCTGCCCTTTTTATGCCAAAACGCAGTCGGCAGGACTGCTCAGACACCAGGAAAGGGTTGTTCACAATGACTCAGAGAAATATCAGGATATTAAAGGAAAATGCAGTGGCATACATGTTCATCACACCACAGCTGCTGTTCTTTGGATTGTTTTTGGTCTATCCGGTGATAGAGGGATTCCGCCTCAGCATGTTTGACGTTTCTTTTTTTGATGAAACATTCTGCGGCCTGGACAATTACAGATCCCTGTTTACAGATCCGATCTTTTACAAGGCCGTGGGAAACACGCTGGTCATGGTCCTGTGGACCACTGTTATAACCGTGGGGGCTGGTTTTTTTATATCCTCGTCCGTATTTGATAAAAGGGCGGGTTACATCACTTTTATAAGGGGGAGCTATTATATCCCCACGATCATCTCAATGGTGGTATATGGTACCATTTGGAAATGGATGTTGAACCCCTCCTTTGGAATCGTATATTACATACTTGGCAAATTCGGGATCCATGACCTAAACCTGCTGGGGGACTACAGATACGTTCTCTATGTGCTGATCCTGCTGATCTGCGTAATGAATGTAGGGCAGGCAATTGTCTTGTATGTGGCCGCCATGCAGGGGATCGATACAACGCTAATGGAATCGGCCAGGATCGATGGCGCCTCCAGGGTGGATATCCTTAAATCCATTGTGTATCCCTTGGTGAAACCTACCACACTTTATCTGGTGGTCATCAACATCATAGGGGTGATGAAGGTCTTTGTCATTGTCAATGTCATGACCAGCGGCGGGCCGAACTACGCCTCCTCCTCCCTTATGTACCTGTGTTACACCGAGGCGTTTAAATCATTTAACCAGGGCAGGGCATCTGCCATTGGAGTGGTGATGTTTCTTGTCACGTTCATGATCTCGCTGGTACCGTTTAAGCTGTTTCGGAGAAAGGGGTAGGTTAAGATGAAAGAGAGAAAGGGTTCCTTTGATTTTATCAGCAACTGCCTGATCGTGGCTGGGGCGGTCATCAGTTATTTTCCCCTGTACTGGCTTTTAAGCAGTTCCTTTAAGTACTCCCATGCGATCAATAACATGGTACCGGAGTGGTTTCCCAAACATCCCACACTGCAGAACTATGTAAATCTGTTCTCCAACAGCAATACGCTGCGCTGGCTGTTTAACTCGGTATTCATATCAACGGTCACCACGGCGCTGATCGTTCTGACCAGCGTGCTGGCTGCCTATGCCTTTGCTAAAATGCAGTTTAAGGGAAAGAAGGTCCTGTTTATGCTGTTCATTGCCACCCTGATGCTGCCCAAGGAGGTGTATATCATCCCTCTTTTTAAGGTGACCCAGAAGCTGGGGATCAGCGGCGGTTACGCGGGGGCCATTCTGCCCAATGTGGCCCTGTCCTTTGGGATCTTTTTGCTGGAGCAGCATTTTGAGTCCATTCCGGATGCCCTGAGGGAGGCGGCCAGGATGGATGGGGCATCGGAGTGGTACATATTCAGCGGAATTTACGTTCCCCTGATAAAGGCCGGGGTCGCGGCCCTTATTATCCTGATGTTTATCCAGGTGTGGAACGATTACCTGTGGCAGCTGATCCAGCTGACCAAAGACGAACTAAAGACCATTCAGCTGGGGGTGGCGTCCACCCAGAATGAGCAGAACCCGGATTCGGGCCTTACCATGGCGGGGGCTGTATATGCAGCATTGCCCCTGTGCATCATGTTTTTAATGTTCCAAAATTATTTTACCCAGGGCATTACAATGGGCGCAGTTAAAGAATAGCGTGAAAGGAAGAAGAAAATGAACATCTTAAAAGAAAAACTGAAAAACCATGAACCGCTGGCAGGGGCGCATGTGATCCTCACAGACCCATGCATATCTGAGATCGTCAGCAATCTGGATTATGATTTTATCTGGATCGATACGGAACATTCGGCCATTGACTACAGGACCCTGGAGATGCACCTTATGGCAGTGCGGGCCGGGGGGACACCGGCTGTTGTCAGAGTACCCTGGAACGATCCCATACTTGTAAAGCGCGTTTTGGAGCAGGGGCCGGATGGAATCGTATTCCCTGTGATCAACACGGCTGAGGAGGCCAGACAAGCCATGGAAAGCTGTCTTTATCCTCCGGAGGGAAAGCGGGGCTTTGGTCCCATCAGGGCTGTCAAATACGGTTTGGAGGACATGGACGGGTACATACGCACAGGCCATAAGGAGTTGTGCAGGCTGATACAGATAGAGAGCAAGGAAGGAGTAAGGAATCTGGATGAGATTTTGTGCAACCCATATATAGACGGGGTGATCATTGGAGCCTGCGATCTGTCCGGCTCCATTGGGATCCTGAACCAGGTGTTTGATGAACGGAATTTAAAGCTCATTGATGAAGCGGTGCAGACGGCTGGGAGGCATCAGGTACCTATTGGGATATCCACCGGCTCCACTGATCCGGAAACACTGAAATTCTGGTATGACAGGGGACTGACCATCTTGTCCTCTGGAATGGATTATTCCTATATCCTTTCCGGGGCAAGGCAGACTCTGGATACGATCAGAACCGTGTTCGGCAGCTCCCCTTGTGCATGAATAGTGGAAAATGTGCACAAAGACAGCCACCCCCGCATGGGGCATATTGAATGAAAATAAAATGATCGTCAAAAAACGCCTGACATCGACCTGGTTTTAGTGTTACAATAAATATTATAAAATTAGGGAAGCAGGCGGTAAAAATATGTTTGAAAAAGGCCAGTATATCATTTACGGTATCAGAGGGGTCTGTGAGGTCATGGATATCACAACCATAGACAGGCCTGGCGGACCACAGGGCAAGCTCTATTATGTTCTCAGGCCCTATTATCATCAGGATTCCAAGATCGTCACCCCGGTGGATTCGGACAAGACCGTGATCAGGCCGCTCCTTACCCGGGAAGAGGCCCTTGAATTGATCGACAGGATCCAGGATGTGCAGGAGATGGAAGTGACGGAAGACAAGCAGAGGGAAGAACGGTATAAGGAGGCATTAAAAACCTGTGACTGCCGTGTATGGGTCAGTATGATAAAGGCATTATACCTGCGCAGAAAGGACAGGATCGAACAGGGAAAGAAGATGACGGACCTGGACGAGCGGTATTTTAAGACAGCGGAAGAAAATCTGTATTCAGAACTGGCCCTGTCCCTGGGAATGTCCCGGGATGAGATGGTGGACTATATTAAGGAGCGTGTGCTGGCGGAGACGCCGGCAGTAGGGTAAAGAAAGAATAGTTTCAAGAGAGTGCTAAAAAATGCAGTAGACCGTACCCTGATAGTAAGACACAGAAAAAAGCTGTGTCGGACTTTCAGGGTACTTTTGTTGTATTTTAGAAAAATAGTCAACGCTGTCTATTAATACCCATAGGCTAATGCGCCGCCGTCTACGGCAAAATCCTGTCCGGTAATATATTTGGCATGATCACTTAACAGAAATTTCGCCATCTCACCCAGATCTCTGGGATCCCCGAAAGCGTGGACCGGCATGCGACCCAGAATGGCGGCTCTGCGCTCTGGGGTCATGACCTGTCTGCTCATCTCACTGGGAAACCATCCGGGAGCAATACTGTTAACGCAGATATTGTTGCTGGCCCATTCCACGGCCAGGCCTCTGGTCAGGCCGCAGACCGCCGCTTTGCTGGTGCAGTAGGGAACCACTTCGGTAAAGCCCAAATGAGCGGCCATGCTGCTGATATTGATAATTCTCCCCTTAAAACGGCTTTCTGTCAAATAGGGGTAACAAAGTTGACACAGGGTGAAGAGACTGGTAACATTTACCTCCAGAATACGGCGGAAATCTTCTTCCGGGAAGTGTTCTGCCCGGTTCTTTTCAGTGATTCCCGCGTTGTTGACAATAAAGTCCAGGCCTCCTGCTGAAATGGAGGTGATAATCCCTTCCATCTCAGTGCGTTTGGTAACGTTGCCTTTGACATGGATAACACCATCGGACGATGGGAGAATCCCCTCCTTAACATCGCCTGTTCGGCTGATTGCATACACCGTAGCGCCATTTTCTGCCAATATGTTGGCAATTGCATAACCGATGCCGCTGCTGGCTCCGGTGACAATTCCTATTCGTCCTTCCAATTCCTTCATAGATAATCCTGCCTTTCCAGTCCGCCGCATTTTTGCGGCGGTTTGCGTTAAAGTGTCTGATAGCGGTAACTGCAGCAGTTTTCATTGATCAGATCCCAATCCAGGTCCGCCCCAATGCCTGGGATGTTCGGAACGTAAATGTAACCGTCCCGGATGGGGAGGTCACCCTTCATGGGCAGGCGATACTGATCTTCAGGGACAAAGTATTCAAAGTATTTGCAGTTTCGGATAGCGCAACTCACATGAACGTTTACCAGATCCATGTAGTTCATAGTGGTGGTGTGCACTTCGCAGTTAAGCCCGAACCCATCCGCCATGTGGGCAATTTTTAAAGTGCCGGTAATGCCGTCCTTCCAGCTCACATCCGCCCGTACAATATCTGCGGCCCGCTGGGCAATTACCTGGGCCACACCCCAGTGGCAGCCCCGGGTGGTTTCAGTGGCTGCGATAGGGATGTCCACGGTTCGGCACAACTCCGTATATTTGTAGAGCTCAAAGTCCCGGAAAGGCTCCTCTAGCCACTCGTAATCCAGTTGTTCCAGTTGCCGGGCCACCCGTATTGCCTCACCCAAGCTATACTCACCTACCGGATCACTCATCAGAGGATAGTCGGGACCGACCGCCTCCCGGATTGCAGCGTGGATCTTCATATCGAATTCCACCGGGCCGCTGGGGTGAGCTTTGTATCCAAGGATGCCCTTTTCCTTGTAATACAGGGCTTCCTCAACATATTCCTGAACCGTGCTGTGAAAATTGCCGCTGGCGTAGACCGGCAGCCTGTTCCGGTAAGCTCCGATATATTTGTAAAGAGGTAGTCCGGCGGCTTTGGCGCATATATCCCACAGGGCCACATCTACGGGTCCCGGGAGAAACACTGGGAAAAATGCTTCGTGACGGTCCACATTCCATAGATCGTAGAAAATGGCCTCATGGTCGTGGGGATCCCGCCCCAGCACCACGGGAGCGATGCTGTCGTGCAGGTAACTTTCCGTCACCCCGCCGCTCCGGGCCGCCATGCAGGTGGCGATACCCTCTGTGCCGTCATCGGTAGTCAGCTTGATAGCCAGTACATCCCAGCCCATTTTTGCTTCGCCCTGTCGTTTTTTGTCAAACAGGCAGCGATCGCGCCTGACCCACCAACTCTCGAATTTTACGATAATCATAGTATTCTCCATTCTGATTGGCAATAGTTATAGGTTTTAGTTTGATATATCACAAGATGACTAATTGCTATTAAATTATATCACAAAAGAATAAATGGCACAATTAATATATAATAAATATTTAAAAAAGAAATGAAAAATGACAATGAATTGTTTGAATTTTGTATGGAAGGTGCGAGGAAATGCAACTGCGTATGGCTGAAATAATTAAACACCCGTCTATTCCAGATACTGTAAAGGATATAGACGAGTGTTCAGGTTATCACGATTTGTCTCCGTTTCTCAGCAGCTTTAGTGATTTAATCAGAGAATGATTGATATGAAGAACAATGGCATCCTGTGCATCCTCCTCATTTTCCCGTAGAAGGGCATCAATGATGGCCCTGTGTTGATGAAGATTTCCGATCCGGTTGGAGGAGTCCTGCATGGCAGCGTAAACAGCCAGGCGCGTCTGATGAATCATAACAGAGTGGTACATGTTGATGAGGATGTCATTATCCGTAATACTAATTAAATAGGAATGAAAGGATGTATCGATACAGAATTCCTCTACGTCTGAGGCTTTTTCCGCCCGCTCAAACATTTTCTGAAATTCCAACAGCTTGCTTTTGGAGTAGAGGGTGATGTATTTACGGCACACGGTGGGTTCGATTAATTTTCTGGTTTGATAAAGGTCATTGATGCTTTTTTCCGTAAATGCGGTAATACGCATACCCTTACGGGGAAAAATTTCGATCAGATTTTCGGATTGTAACATTAGTAGTGCTTCACGCAGAGGCGTTCTGCCGAATTTGGTTTCCTCCAAAAGCTGTTTCTCATTTAATTCCTGTCCGGGAAGGTATTCACAGGATATTATTTTATTATACAGATATTCATATGCTTGGTTTGTGAGTGCCTCAGCCATGTTCTTTTCTCCTTTAGATCGGACCGCGAAAGTATGACGCGGTATTACTATTATAAGCATACAGAATAAAGAGAAAAAATGCAAGCATAAAACAGAAAAATGGTCTTGAAATATATCACAAAATATGTTAACATGGCATTAGATATATCACAGGCGTAAAAATGCATTATTAAGGAGGGGGATATATTATATCATGAATTCAGGAGACACACATATCAAGGACATACGGATTTACCAAGCCGTCAGTACATTGAGTCATCCCATCGCGGATGCAACGCATGATATTAGTAAAATTGCGTTTTATGTGCTGGAAGTTGAGACAGCGGCAGGCGAAATAGGACAAGGCTATTTGCTGAGCTTTCATTACAGTCCAGGTGCTATCGAAGGCGCACTGCAGGATATGAAAAAATTTATATTGGACCGGAATTACCAGATTTATGAAACAGCACAGGTTCAGAAGGACTATGAAATCGAGAGCGAGTACTTCGGTATCGTTGGCCTTCAGCGCTGGGCACTGGCCGCTCTCAATGTAGCAATGTGGGATGCTTGGTCCAGAACTCTTAGGCAGCCGGTTTATAGGATGTTTGGCTGTCATCGCAGACCTATTCCGGTATATGGCAGTGGTGGATGGATCAGCTACACAGATGAGGAGTTAGTGGATGAGGTCGTGAATTACAAGAAACGTGGATTTTCGGCAGTGAAGATTAAGGTGGGAAGTCCGGATATGGAGCGCGATATCCGCAGACTCCATTTGGTGCGGGAGGCCGTTGGACCAGAACTCAAAATTATGATGGATGCCAATCAGGGAATGGATGTTCCCTCTTCCGTTAAGCTGATCAGCAGTGTAGAGGATATTGGGATTTTCTGGTTTGAAGAGCCTGTGGTCAATACGGATTTTGAGGGTTATGCGACTATCCATTCCAAGACCAAGATTAGCTTGGCCATGGGCGAAAGGGAGTATTCGGATGTGGCGCTGCGGGAATTGATTCACAGGAATGCCCTGGACCTGTGGCAGCCGGATATTATCCGCTTAGGCGGGGTAGAGTCCTGGCGCGACAGTGCGGCATTGGCGAATGCCTATAACATTCCGGTGCTTCCCCATTATTACAAAGACTATGATGTGCCATTGCTGTGCACAGTGGCAAATCCGTACGGGGCAGAGAGTTTTGACTGGATCGATGGCATCATTGATCAGCCAATGGTCATTGATAATGGATTTGCTCATCCACGGGAAGGAGCGGGATGGGGATTCCGTTTTCTGCATAAATTTATGAGCGAGGTTCAATAGGAAGATCACATTTTGAGATGAGGAGGAGAGATGAGGGCGATTGTAATCCCGGAACCGTGGAAGTCAGTAACCGAGGAGCGCGAGATTCCAGCCAGAAAAGAGGGGGAGGTACTTTTAAAAATGATATGCGGCGGTATCTGCGGAAGTGATCTGGCATCCTACCGGGGAAAGTCTGCGTATGTCAGCTATCCGAGAACCATTGGCCATGAGTTTGCCGCTCAGGTGATGGAAGCCGATCCAAATGAATATGGGATTAAACCGGGGATGATTGTTACGGGAAATCCGTATTTCAATTGTGGGACCTGTTATTCCTGCCGGCGGGGGATATTGAATTGCTGTGTACATAATGAGACCATGGGGGTCCAGCGGGAAGGCGCGTTCAGTGATTACTTCACGATGCCGGTCAGCCGGCTTTATGACGGGCAGGGGATTGATCCCCAGGAGTTGGCTCTGATCGAACCTTTCTGTATCAGTTATCACGGAGTATCGCGAGCATCGGTACGACCCGGGGACAAGGTGCTGGTGCTGGGAGCGGGAGCCATTGGAATTCTGGCGGGTGTGGCGGCTAGGAGTTTTGGCGCAGAGGTATATATCTCGGATATTGCCAAGAGTAAAGTGGAAGCAGCGGTATGCGACTTTCAGTTGAACGGTGGTTTTGTAAACGACAGCCCGGAACGGCTGGTTGATTTTGTACAGGAGATTACCGGTGGGGACGGATTTGATGTGACCATTGAAGCGGTGGGCGCACCGTCAACATTTTTAAACTGTGTGCAGGCGGTTGCCAGCAGAGGACGTGTGGTGGTAATTGGCGTGGCCAAAAGCAGCGTGGACTTCGATTTCCTGGACTTGCAGCGGAAGGAATTAGAAATGTACGGTTCACGTGCGGCCACAACGGCTGATTTTTACTCTACAATGAAACTGGTGAAAGATGGATTTGTGGATTTGAAGAAACTGATTTCCAGAACTTATTCCGCAGACCGTGCAGAGGAGGCTTTTCAGGATTTGGACCAGAATTATGAAACAATTATAAAAGCGGAATTTGAATTTTGAGGACGTAATGTCTCGGAAGGGGTTTAGATTATGAGAAAAACGAATACTGCGATTATGTCACTTATTATATGTATGACTATACTTATGAGCGCCTGTGGTGGTTCGGCAGCACCCTCCTCCGCACCGGCGGCAAGTCAGGCGGCCGAGGCTGAGAAGACAGGGAGTAAAGAGGACGGGAATCCTGCAGCTCAAGTGGCCGCTGGAGATGTGGTAACTATTCAGATTGGATTTGAAAATACCACTGAGGAGCCTATTGGCAAAGCGGTGGAAGAGTGGGCGGAGCTTCTTGAAACAGAGAGCAATGGGACTATGAAGCTGCAGTTGTTCCCCAACAGTTCCCTGGGAAGCAAAAGCGAATTGATCGATCAAATGATTATGGGCGAAAATATCATTACCATTGCAGATGGTGCGTTCTACGCTGATTACGGCGTTCCGGATCTGGGAATTCTCTACGGGCCATTTTTTTTCGACAGCTGGGACGAGGTGTGGAAGCTGGTGGACAGTGAATGGTATAAGCAGGAGTGCAAAAAGCTGGCTGATAAGGGTCTCACGGTGCTGGCTTCTAACTGGGTATACGGAGAGCGTGAGTTGATGACCAAGACCAAGGTGGTGACGCCTGCAGATGTCAAGGGCAAGAAGATCCGCCTTGCGAACAGTCAGATTTATGTGGAGGGCTTTAATGCGCTGGGGGCAACGGCAGTGCCGATGGCATTGGGTGATGTTTATACCTCCTTGCAGAACGGCACCCTGGACGGAGTGGAGAATCCGCTTTCCACCCTATACGGACAGAGTTTTCAGGAGGTATCAAAGAATATCCTTATGACAGGGCACATTCTGAATTTTACAACATGGTGTATAGGAACTGATTATCTGAACACACTGACGCCGGAACAGCAGGAACTCTTATACAAGACAGGTGAGGAGGCTGGACTCTACAACAATGAGCAGCAGGCGGCGGCCAACAATGATTACCGCAAAAAGCTGGAGGAAGCCGGAGTTACCTTCACGGAGCTTACGGAAGAGGATAGAGCCCTGTGGAAGGAGGCGAGTCTCTCTTTCTATAAGAAGGGAAGCCAGTTTGGATGGAGCGATGGTCTTTACGATACTGTGAGGGCAGCTGTTCAGTAACGCTGCAGGCCTGCGCGAAAGTGCAGGCCGCAGATAAAGTTTGGAGGGGAAGCGATGAAGAAATTTCTGGATATTTTAAACAAGGTCGAAGTCGCTGGAGCATCGCTTGTGCTGGCGGGGTTGATCGCGTTTACGTTTGTTGGAGTACCCATGAGGTATCTGATGAGCCATCCGTTTACTTGGGAAGAGGAGTTACAACTGGCGTGCATGGTCTGGATCACATTTTTGGCCGCGCCGGCAGCCTTTCGATCCAAAAGCCATGTGGCGATTGAAATTGTGGTGGATGCATTGCCTGCAGGGCTGCGCAAAGTAGCTGAGGTGCTGATTGCAGTGATCGTATATGCGGTTTTGATTTATTTCCTTTTCAGAAGCCGTAACTTTATTGAGGTTATGTTGAAGACGAATCGGAAAACACCGATTTTGATGATTCCATATTCCTGGATTTACTCAATTGCGCCAGTCTCGATCGTACTGATGCTGATCAGTTATACAGAAGAAAAACTTAAGGAGCTGAGAGAACTCTTTGGTGGCAGAAAGGAGGAGGAACGATGAGCACTGGTGTAATGATCATGACTGTGACGCTTCTGATCTTGCTGTTTATCAAGGTGCCGGTTTTTGTGGCGATTCTTGGTGCTTCGGCTGTCTATTTTGTCCTGACGCCTGGTATTAATCCGGCTGTTTTTGCCCAGCAGGCCATAACAGGCGCAGAGAGTGTAACATTGCTGGCGATTCCGTTTTTTGTGTGCGCTGGTGTTTTGATGAACTATACGGGCGTTACCAGGCGGATTATGGATTTTTGCGCGGTTTTGACCGGAAGAATGTATGGCGGCCTTTCTCAGGTGAACATTTTGCTCAGCACCCTGATGGGTGGTCTTTCCGGCTCAGCCTTAGCGGATGCCGCTATGGAAGCAAAAATGCTGGTGCCGGAAATGGAAAAAAAAGGTATAGGCCGGGCATTCTCAACGGTAGTGACGGCGGCCTCCAGTATGATTACGCCGCTGATTCCGCCGGGAATTGGGCTGATTCTCTATGGCTGTATCGCTAATGTCTCCATTGGCAAGCTGTTTGTGGCCGGCTTTGGTCCGGGGATTCTGCTTTGTGCAACTATGATGTTTATGGTTTCACGAATTTCAAAAAAAAGGGGCTATATGCCGCTGCGGACAGAGAAAATGCATGCCGAGATGTTCTGGCGCTCATTTCGGCCCGCGGTCCTGCCGCTGTGTCTGCCGATTATCATTATCGGTGGTGTGCGTCTGGGTATTTTTACAGCCACGGAAGCGGGAGCAGTGGCCATTGTGTACGCCGCCCTTTTGGGCATTATTTACCGGGAACTGGGTATCAAGGAGATTGCTCAGGGACTGAAGGAGACTTTGCAGACAACCTCCTCAATCATGCTGATTGTGGCGGCTGCCTCCACGTTTTCCTGGATCTTGACAAAGGAGATGATTCCCCAGCGATTTACAGAGTGGATGATCCAAATGATCAACAACAAATGGCTGTTTTTAATTGCCGTTGACATTTTTCTGATCTTTGTGGGAATGTTTGTGGAGGGAAATGCCAGCATGATTGTACTGGTTCCGTTGTTTGCGCCAGCGGCCGCGGCTTACGGTATTGATTCCATCCATTTTGCTATGGTATTCATCTTTGCTAATGCCATAGGCGCTTTTACACCGCCTATGGGCACATTGATGTTTGTGGCCTGTGGGGTTACTAAGTGTTCGACAAAGGATTTTATTAAGGAAGCGGTTCCGTTCTATGCTCTTTTATTTGGATGCCTGCTGATTTTGACCTTTATCCCTCTTTTCTCCACAGGACTGGTAAATTTAATATATTGATGGGAGTAAACTGTACTCTAATAGTGAGATGCAGAAATAGAGACTGTGTTGAACTATTAGGGTACTTTTATAATTCCCTATCAAAAAGCGTTAATCCATGAGATGAATCAACGCCTTCTTTTTGTGTCCTTGATAAAGGAGGGTAGTTTACACTCCTTCTTTTATATCCGCAGATCCTATCCGCCGAAATTATTCAATGACGGTTCCGCCATTTCCCTTCAAGCTTTCCTTGGCTTTGTCCAGGGTGGTGATGATGGCCTTGCGGCCCTTTCCGCTTTCCAGGAAATCCACGGATGCAGCTATCTTGGGCAGCATGGATGCAAATTCAAATTGTCCCTGGCTGATGTAATCCTTGGCCTGATCAATAGTCATGCGGTTGATGGGCTGTTCGTCCTTTGTCCCGTAATTCAGGGTTACGTTCTCAACACTGGTGAGGATCATCATCACATCGGCGTCCACCTCTTTTGCCAGAAGACCGGTGGCCAGGTCCTTCTCAATGATAGCGCTGGCGCCTCTTAAGTTATAGCCCTGTTCCATCACAGGGATGCCGCCGCCTCCGCAGGCGATCACAAGCTGGTCGGCGTCCAGCAGGGCCTTGATGGCATCGATCTCCACAATAGCGATGGGATGAGGGGAAGCCACGATCCTTCTGAACCCGCCTTCCACTTCCTTTACATGGTTGCCCTTTGCCTCTTCCTCCTCAGCTTCCTTTGCTGTCATCACACGGCCGATCACCTTCACAGGAGTATAGAAAGCCTCGTCATAGGGATCCACGGTGACCTGGGTCAGGACCGTACTGACTGGTTTATAGATTCCGCGTTTGATCAGCTCAGCCCGGATGCCGTTTTGCAGGTCATAGCCCACATAGCCCTGGCTCATGGCGGAGCAGACCGACATGGGGGCCTTGCTGTATCCATCGTGCTGTTTTCCGAATTCATTCATGGCAGTGTGGATCATGCCTACCTGAGGGGCGTTGCTGTGCACGATGGCTACCTGCCATCCCTCCTGTATAAAATCAGCAATGACCTTGGCAGTTCTGGCCACAGCCGCCTTCTGCTCCGGAAGATTGGTTCCCAAATCTTTGTGGCCAATGGCCATTACAATGCGTTTTTTTGCCATAATCCATACCTCGCTTGTCTTTATTTCAATCCACATCGGATTCGGATCAAAGAGAATCCGCACAGTAGATATACTGCTTTGAATGTGTTGTATAAATAAGATTATTATAGGGGAAATTGGGAAAAAATGCAATGAAAAGAGATAAAATATAGTGGCAAATCCCATACAGTCATGCTATACTGTCAGCAGAATGAAAACAGGAAGACAGGCGGTTATGAAGGATGGAAGAGAGCTGCTGCCCCAGGGATGGCAGCTGCGCATAGCATTAATAACAGCTGCTGCCGTGGCTGGGAACCTGCTGGTAAGGGTCATTCCGTGGCCGGAGAGCAGCCTGGCTGCTTACGAGGCAGCCATGGAACCGGCATCCCTCCATGGAATCCGGTTTCTCGCATCCACGCTGTTAGCCGCGCCCCTGGCAGAGGAACTTATATTCCGCGCGCTTCTTTACGGCTGGCTCAGAGGTTATATGGGATTTTGGTCTTCCTCCCTTATTTCAGCCCTGGCGTTTGGGCTGTATCACGGAAACTGGATCCAGGGCATTTACGCGTTCACGATCGGAATGATATTGGCATGGGGGTATGAGACCAGCATTTATAGGAAATACCTTATGGTAGTGCTCATGCACGGGGCAGCGAACCTGGCGTCCCTGGTGGTGTTTGGGCTGTGATGGAGAGGACATGCCCTCATCCGTCCGGGAGGACATGCACTGTACATGCTGCGTGCAGTACAGGCAGGTGTCTGCGGTGAAGACATGGAATGCCCATAACGGGCAAGGAACAGGAGGAGAAAAAGTGAAATTATTATCCGTAGCAATACCCTGCTATAATTCGGAACGTTATATGGAACATTGTATCCAGACCCTGCTTACCGGCGGGGACGAGGTGGAGATCATCATTGTGGATGACGGGTCCGCCAAGGACAGGACAGCAGAGATTGCAGACGAATATGCACAGAGATATCCCGATATCTGCCGCGCGGTCCACCAGGAAAATGGCGGACACGGAGAAGCGGTGAATACAGGTCTTAAGAATGCCAGGGGTATTTTCTTTAAAGTGGTGGACAGTGACGATTGGGTAAATGAGGAGGCGTTCCGGAGTGTTCTGGAAACACTGCGCCGTTTTGTGTACGGCAAGGATACCCTGGACATGCTGGTCACCAATTTTGTGTATGAAAAGCAGGGAGCAAGGCGGAAAAAGGTGATGAAGTATCACACTGCCTTTCCAAAGGATAAGGTGTTTGGATGGAATGAGGTCAAGTTTTTTATGACAGGTCAATATATCCTGATGCATTCCGTGATCTACCGGACAGGACTTTTGCGCCAGTGCGGTCTGGAACTGCCCAAGCATACATTTTATGTGGACAATATTTTTGTATACCAGCCATTGCCCCATGTGAAGAATATCTATTATCTGGATGTGAACTTTTACCGTTATTTTATCGGCAGGGAGGACCAGTCGGTGAATGAGGCTGTGATGATCGGACGCATTGACCAGCAGCTGCTGGTCACAAAGCTGATGCTGGGATATTATGACGTGATGAAGATCAGCAGCAGAAAGCTGCGCCATTATATGATACAGTACCTGGAGATCATGATGACGGTTTCATCTGTCCTTGCCATCAAGTCCGGCACGGAGGAAAACCTGGAAAAGAAAAAGGAACTGTGGCAGTATCTGAAGAAACTGAACCTGCCCCTGTACCTGCGCTTACGGCTGGGATTCCTGGGACAGGGATGCAACCTCCCGGGAAAGGGCGGCAGGGAGCTCCTGATCCTGGGGTATAAGATCACACAGAAGTTTTATGGATTTAACTGAGTGTCCTGAACAGTTACTATTATGAAATTAAAACGGCGTCCCCTGGGGGACGCCATTTATTATAGTTATGCCCTGAGCCGTTAACCAAGGGCTTTTTCCCTGACCTTCTTGCTTTCAGCAGACCAGTTGTATCCATAGACAATGCCGTAGATCACATAGGCCATGATAGCTGCTCCGATCATATCAATGACGGAATGCTGTTTCAGGAAGACTGTGGACAGACAGATGGAAACCATCAGTATGCCGGAACATGCCCTTATCCATGGGCGTTTTCTGAGGGACTCACTTTTCATGATAGCTATGTGGGTACCGATGGAATTATAAACGTGGATGCTGGGAAACACATTGGTGGGTGTATCGGTCCTGTAAAGAGCGGCCACCATGGTGGTGAATATGTTCTTGCCCGGTTCCAGTACCGGTCTGAAGTCTGTACCATTACGGAAAAAGGTGCAGATGATCAGGCTGATGGTCATGCCGGAAAACAGGAAAATGCAGATCCTGTAATAGTCCTCCCTGTTGGTGAACAGGAAATAGAGAATGGTCCCTGCCACGTATAAAAACCACATCATATAGGGAACAATAAAATATTCGTTAAATGGGATGAAATCATCCAGTGCCACGTGCATAACGTGGTAGTTGCGGGTAACAGTCTTTTCCAGGTAACAGAACCATGGGATATAGATAAATGCATAGGATAAAACCCACATGTGCCTGTACTTGTAAAGAAATGCTTTTATACCTTTCATAATACCAGCCTCTTTCTCAATAAGGAAGGATAAATTTGACACAAATGTAAAGAAAGTGTTAAATTTATGTTAGCGTTCTGAGATTATAGCACACTTAAAATCGAAAAACAAGGGGGTTCCCAAAAAGTTAATAAAGCTTTAGAAAGCATTATAATATATGACGAAAAACAACTTTTATTTTTAATTTTTATGTGCTATATTTAAAACATGAAATAAATTTACACAGAATGGACGGAATGTGATATGGGAGAGACACGGAGTGCGCTGGGGGTTATCTGCTCCTCCTATGACGGATTTTTTGAGGCTGAGAAAAAGATAGCAGATTATATGATGGAGCACAAGGCAGAGGTGGTGGATATGACGGTGGGGGAACTGGCCAGGGCCAGCGGCACCAGTGATGCCACTGTGTCACGTTTTTGCAGAAGATGCGGGTTTAAGGGGTTTCACAGCCTGAAGCTGGCTCTGGCCAGGGAGGTGCTGGAGGAAGAGCGGGGGGATGTAAATGTGTCCAATGAAATAAACAGGGACAAACTTTCCCAGTCCCTGCAGAATATCCTTGCCAATAAAGTGGCTGAACTGACCGAGACCGTGAATATGATGGATGTGACCCAGCTGGAGCAGATTCTTGACAAGCTGGAGCATGCCCGCATGGTGCAGCTGGCCGCGGTGGGCAATACCATTCCCGTTGCACTGGACGGGGCATTTAAGCTGAACCAGCTGGGGATCGCGGCTGTGGCCGGGGATATCTGGGAGGCGCAGGCGGCCTATGCCTTTAATCTGGGGCCCCGGGATGTGGTGCTGGTCATTTCTAATTCCGGTTCTTCCAAGCGGCTTCAGGCCCTGGCGGAAGGGGCAAAGGAAAATGGGTGTACCCTGATCCTTATTACAAACAACAGCAGTTCTCCCCTGGCTGAGATCTGTGATCATAAGATCGTCACAGCCACCAGAGAGAAGCTGCTCACCGAGGAATTCTGGTTTTCAAGAGTGACGGCAACCGCTGTGATGGAGATCCTGTATCTTTTGCTGCTGTCAAGTAAAAAGGATGCCGTGGAACATATACGGCGCCATGAAAAGGCTATATCACCGGACAAACGATGATTTGGGGATTATTGTAAATATACAAACGAAAAATCGAACATAATATACAAAAAACAGGCGGCTTTTTACATAAACAGGCAGCCTGTTTGTGCATTGTGTAGAAATATTATAAGAAATATATTTTCTTATAAATAACTATTGACGAAAATACAATATCGTATTATGATTAAGACAACAAAGAAATATATTTTCATGAATAGAGAGGTAAGTGATATATGATTTACACAGTAACATTCAATCCGGCACTGGACTATGTGGTAACCGTAAATCATTTCACACTGGGAAGCGTCAACCGGACGGTCAGGGAAAACATCTTTTATGGTGGAAAAGGCATCAACGTTTCGGCGCTGCTGGCAAATCTGGGGTATGAAAGTACGGCTCTGGGGTTTGTGGCAGGATTCACAGGAGAGGAAATTGAGAGGGGAGTAAAGGCGCTGGGATTCGGGTCTGACTTTATTAAGGTAGAAAATGGAATGTCCCGGATTAACCTGAAGCTGAAATCCGATGAGGAAAGTGAGATCAACGGCATGGGGCCGCAGATCACCCCGGATGATGTGAGGAAACTTTTTGAAAAATTGGGCAGACTGACTAAGGGGGATGTGCTGGTGCTTTCCGGAAGCATACCGGCAGCCATTGATGACACGATCTATGAGCGTATCATGGAACGCCTGGACGGCAGAGGGATCAGGATCGTTGTGGATGCGGAAAAGGACCTGCTGCTCAATGTCTTAAAGTATCATCCGTTTTTGATCAAGCCCAATAACCATGAGCTGGGACAGATGTTTGGGACAGAACTGTCCACAGATGAGGAGATTGTGGAGTATGCGGGAAAGCTTCAGGACATGGGAGCGGTGAACGTGCTGGTGTCCATGGCAAAGGACGGAGCCATCCTGGTATCTGAGGACGGCCAGGTGCATAAACAGGCTGTTGCAAAGGGCACGGTAAAAAATTCCGTGGGCGCAGGGGATTCCATGGTGGCCGGATTCATCGCCGGATATCTGGACACCGGAGATTACCGGCATGCGCTGAAACTGGGGACCGCCTGCGGAGGCGCCACTGCGTTTTCCGATGGGATCGGGACAAAAGACCTTATTATGAAGTTGTTTGAAACACTTTGATGAAGCAGGAGGGGCGATCTTTTATGCGTATAACTGAATTATTAAAAACAGAAAGTATTGAATTGGATGTAAAGGTGTCTTCCAAGGAGGAGGCCATTGACCGGCTGGTATCCCTGATGGATGCGGGCGGACGGCTGAAGGACAAGGCCGGTTATAAAGAAGGGATCCTTGCAAGGGAAGGATTGGGAAGCACGGCGATCGGTGAAGGGATTGCCATTCCCCATGCCAAGGTGGAAGCGGTGGGGACGCCGGGACTGGCAGCCATGGTGGTGCCTGAAGGGGTGGACTACGATGCATTTGACGGCTCGCTGGCCCATCTGCTGTTTATGATCGCGGCTCCGGCAGAGGGAGCGGATGTCCACCTGGAAGCATTGTCACGTCTGTCCACGCTGCTGATGAATCCGGGATTCAAGGAAGGACTCATTGCTGCAAAGTCCAAGGAAGAGTTCTTACAGATCATTGATGAAGCAGAGGTGGCTCGATTTGGCGCCCCGGAGGGAGCGGAGGCGTCAGAGGGCGGAAAGAAGGGTACAGAAGAGTCTGGGGGTGTGAAGGACGGAGCATCAGAAGGTGCAAATGCGGGAGCGCCTGCAAGCGGAAATGCCGGCAGCGTCAAGGCGGAAATAAAGGGCTACCGGGTGCTGGCGGTCACAGCCTGCCCCACAGGGATCGCCCATACCTATATGGCCGCGGAAAACCTGGAGAACACAGGTAAAAAGCTGGGGATTCCTTTAAAGGCTGAGACGGACGGTTCCGGCGGCGCCCAGAACGTACTCACCAGGGAAGAGATCGCCGGGGCGGATGCCATTATCATTGCAGCGGATAAGAACGTGGAAATGGCGCGGTTTGACGGCAAGCCGGTTATCATGGTTCCTGTGGCGGACGGTATCCACAAGGCGGAGGATCTGGTTAAGCGGGCTGTAAGCGGCACTGTACCGGTGTATCACCATACCGGGGCAGCGGGCAGTACGGGAATAGAGGACGGCAATGACAGCCTGGGGCGTACTGTTTATAAGCACCTGATGAATGGCGTGTCCCATATGCTTCCCTTTGTGATCGGAGGCGGTATCCTGATCGCCCTGGCGTTCCTCTTTGACGATTATTCCATTGATCCGTCAAACTTTGGCAAGAATACGCCTCTGGCAGCATATCTAAAGACCATTGGAGAGCAGGCATTCGGCATGATGCTGCCGATCCTGGCCGGATTTATCTCTATGAGCATTGCCGACCGCCCAGGTCTGGCTGTGGGCCTTGTGGCTGGCATGATCGCAAAGATGGGGTCCACCTTTGCCAATCCCGCAGGCGGTGATGTGAACGCAGGTTTCCTCGGCGCCCTGTTTGCGGGTTTTGTAGGCGGCTATATTGTGGTAGGGTTGAGAAAGCTTTTCTCCAGGCTGCCCAAATCGCTGGAGGGTATTAAGCCCGTGCTCTTATATCCCGTGATCGGCATTTTCCTGGCAGCTGTGGTCACCACGTTTATCAATCCGTATATGGGCATGATCAATGACGGGCTGACCAGGTTCCTTGGCGGTATGGGCGGAGCCAGCAGGATCGTGCTGGGTATGGTACTGGGTGGAATGATGTCCATTGACATGGGCGGCCCGTTTAACAAAGCGGCGTATGTATTCGGGACAGCGCAGCTGGCTGAGGGAAACTTTGAGGTCATGGCAGCCGTTATGGCGGGCGGAATGGTTCCACCCATTGCCATTGCGCTGTGTACCACATTTTTTAAGAAGAAGTTCACGGATAAAGAACGCCAGTCCGGTATTGTGAACTATGTCATGGGACTGTCCTTTATCACAGAGGGTGCAATCCCCTTTGCGGCACAGGATCCGCTGAGGGTAATCCCTTCCTGTATCATCGGGTCTGCCCTGGCAGGCGGTCTTTCCATGGCCTTTGGCTGTACGCTGCGGGCGCCCCACGGAGGTATCTTCGTACTGCCCACCATTGGAAATCCATTTATGTATCTGGCAGCCGTTGTCGTGGGAGCGGCCGTGGGCTGTGTGATCCTGGGATTCCTTAAGAAGAATGCACGGCAATGATGAATGAAACAGGTACCGGGTGCTTATAAGGGGAGTATTTGGTATAATAAAAAAGATGTACACAGACAGCAGAGCGGTTTAGGCCGCTCTGTTATTTTTAAATTGCATTTAGCTATCATATTTTAGCGGTTCATTGACAGGTTGGATAAATGTTGGTAATATTATGGTAAAGTTAATATGATTTAAATAAGGAGCAGTATGAAGATAAAAAGGATTGAACAAGAGGAAGCATATATCCAGAAAGCACAGAATGCTACGATTGAAGAGTTGTGTGAAAAATTTGGAGTGTCTAAAAATACAATACGCAGGGATCTGATAGAGTTAGAGAAGAAGGGGAGCATTGTAAAGAATTACGGGGGTGTTTCCAGTACGATCCAGAACTATGATGTTGGAATGCTTCCGTTTAATACGCGGGGACACCTGATGCTGGAGGAAAAGAAAAGAATTGCAGAAAGAGCGGCAGAATTTATAAATGACGGAGATTATATTTTTGTGGATTCCGGTTCTACGGTGTGTAATCTGGTGGATTACATAAAGAATCTCAACGTCACAGTGCTGACAAATAATCTGGATTTTATTATAAGAGCCCTGCAATATCCTAATATTCAGATTATCACATTTTCAGGTATCCTGAACAGGGACTACTACTCCTTTACAAGTATTGATGAGAGGAGCGCGGAAATACTTTCAAGCTATAATTTTACCAAGGCATTCATGGCAGCAACCGGCGTAACTGTACAATATGGTGTTATGAATTCCCTTCTTTCTGATAATGAATTAAAGGTAACTGCAGTTAACCGTGCCCAGGAGGTATATTTGCTGGTTGATCATACTAAATTTGGAAAGGTGACCATAAAATCCTATGGATCCCTGGAACAGATTGACACCATTATTACAAACCAGCCTCCGTCTGATGAGATGATGGAGAGTATCCGGCAATGCGGCTGTGAAATTATTGTTGTTTAGTGAAATTAATATGATGCAAATCATATCCATGGACTGGTATAATTTACCAATTCATGGATTTTTTTGTATAACCAAAATATAACCATAATAAAACCATAAAACAATCAAAATAAACCATAATATTATCAAAATATATTGACAAGATAACCATTAAGTGATACTATAATGGCGAAACCACAGATGATTATTGTAGCATTATCCAATGATTTTTACAAAGAAGGGGGAACTTTCAAATGAAAAAAATTATGACACTCATTGCCGCAATCTCAATTGCCAGTACGATACTGTACGGATGCGGAGGAAAAGAGACCGCTGTGCCAACAACCTCAGGCGGAGGTCAGAATGTGGAGGCAGCTGAACGGAGCGGGGAAACTATTAAATTTACAATTACATCAGATTCGCCTAAACGGGCAGAATACTGCCAGTTATTCGTGGATTACGTTGCCGAGGCTTCAGAGGGGAAGTATGTGGGTGAGGTTCTTGCGGCCAGTTCACTGGGCTCTGCTGCGGATACAGCCCAGATGATACAGATGGGTACATTGGATTTCAATCTGAACGATGATATGTCAATTGATGGCATTCTTGATGGAAAACTGGGATTTGCATGGCTTCCCGGTCTTGTATCAGACTATGATGAGGCAGATCAATATTATAATGAGGGATGGATTGCAGACCAGGTTGCAAAGATCATGGAAGAGAACAACATAATCAGAATCAGTTCTTTCTGTAATGGTTTCAGGCAGGTGGGGAATATGAAGCGTGAGATAACTGACATGTCCGATCTGAAAGGACTGAAAATCAGAATCCCTTCTGTAGCCTCTGTAGAATCCTTCTATGAGAAATGCGGTGCCCTTCCTGTTTCAATTCCAGGGTCTGAAGTATTGTCAGCTATCCAGACAGGGACGGTAGACGGTCTTGATAATGCGGTATTCAATTATGTAAATCAGGGGTTAACAGATGTTATAAAGTATATTACGGAACTGAACTACTGCTATTCCGGCGGATGTTTTGTATCAAGCCCTAAATTTTGGAACACCTTAAGCGATGATGACAAGGATATGTTTACGGAGTGTGCAAGGAAAGCATCAGCGGAGTTTACGGAATATTTCAGGAATACAACGGATGAACTGGTGAAGAGCGGTGTTGACAGCGGACAGTGGGTGGTATCACAGCCGTCAGAGGACATGAAGGCTGGGCTGCAAAAGATCTATGAAGAAATATGGGAAGAATCAAAAGGCAAATATTCGGCAGATATCATGGATATGATCATCAGCGGAGATTATAAAAAATAAGGTTTTAAAGCTGCATGAAAGAGAGAATGTATATGGGAGAAAGTAAATCAACAAGATCGCATAATATGAATGTATTTGAAAAAATAAATCACTGCTTTCTTTATTTTGAAAAGATTGTGCTTACGTTCTGCACCATTGTTCTTGTTATAGCTATTTTTATTCAGGTTGTCTGCCGTTACATATTACTGATCTCTACCCCGTGGGCAGAAGAATTGGCACGGTATCTGTTTGTGTGGATGGCTTATCTGGGAGGGGGATATGCGCTCCATACCGGGGGACAGATAGAGATTGATATAGCGCCTACCATTATCAAATCATTGAAAGGGATAAGCGCTGCAACAAAAGACAGGATCATTCTGCTGTTAAAAACAGTAGGTCTGGTGATAACAGTGGTGTTTCTCCTTGGTTTTTGCTGGGTATTTGGGAATTACATTATGTTCATAGCTGGAGGAAGCCAGACATCCCAGACAATGCATATTCCTATGTGGATTGTATATTTCCCCGTACTTATTGGATCCCTTATTACGGTGTGGCATGGGGTATACAGGATACTGTGCAATATTTGGCCTGTATCTGTTAATGCAGAATGAAGGGAGGGGAATAAGATATGACACCATTAACAGCATTATTGGTATTTATAGGTACGTTTTTATTTGTGGCAATTGTTTTTGTGATTCCTGTTAGCTACGCATTGGGAATTGCCTCCATGGTTGTGTTTATGGCTGGGGGCCATGATGTGGTTACGGTTGCACAGTATGCATGGTCCTCCTTGGACAGCTTTTCTTTCCTGGCAATACCGTTTTACATATATGCCGGTACATTGATGGAGTACAGCGGCATTTCCAAAATGCTGATAAACTGGATCGGAGGTATTATAGGCAGGGTAAGGGGAAACCTTGGAATCATAACCATTCTTGCATCCATGGCCTTTGGCGTGCTTACCGGTTCTGCTATGGCAACAATATCCGCTATTGGAAAAATTGTTCAGCCGGAAATGGAAAAAGAGAAATATCCCAGAGGTTATGTGGCGGCATTACTGGCAGCTACATGCTTTTTAGGGATCCTTATTCCTCCGTCCGTACCGGGAATCATGTACGCGCTGTCGGCGGGAATTAAAATATCGGATGTCTGGATGGTCACTATTGGACCGGCGCTTATTTTTATGGTTGGATATATTGCTGTTAATTATTGCAGGATTGGGCGCCATCTTCCAAAGCCGGAGGCAGTTTCCATAAGCGGAACTGAACGGCTGGCAGAGTTTGGAAAAAACACATTCCGTGCAATTCCAGCGTTACTCATGCCTGTTATTATATACGGATGTATATATGGCGGTATTTGTACGCCTACGGAAGCCGGCGCGTTAAGTGCGGTATATGGCATTTTTTATTATCTGATCTTATGGTTTGTAAATAAGAAAGCGATCAAGGTCGATTTCCTTACCATAGCGGCGATCAGCGGTGCATCAACAGCTGTGATCGGATTGTTAAACGCCTTTTCGGTTATTGCAGGGAAAGTGATAACACTCACCGGGGTCTCCGGTTTCCTTTCAAACCTCATTACACAGTCCATTTCAACCAGAGGCGGCTTCCTTTTAATGATTAATATCCTGTTTCTGTTTATGGGAACATTTATGGATATTAACGCCACAATTCTGATCATGACGCCGCTTCTTCTTCCGGTAGCAATGAACGCTTATGGTATTACAGCGATCCATTTTGGCGCGATCATGCTTGTGAATATGTGCGTGGGATTTTTGACACCGCCTTTTGCAGTGGGGATATTTGTGGGACAGAAAATCGCAGGAGCTACATTTACAGACACAGTAAAGGAAGCAGTACCCTTTATCATAGTTGGTCTGGCGGCGGTTTTGGTCACAACTCTTTGTCCTGGATATTTAATGTTTTTTGTTAATCTGTTTACGTAAATAAAATATACCCGGATAATAATTTAAGAAAGGTAAAGGTGATGATTGATGGAATTCATGGGATATAGTGCACGAATGCGCCGGTTAATGCCTGAAAAGGACGGCAGATATTTCGGATTGACTGTGGACCACAGTATGGCCAGGGGAGTTATGAGAGGACTTGATACCTTCCAGCAGACCATAGATGATATGTGTGCAGGAGGACCGGATGCTATAACCATGCATAAAGGATTGGCAGAACGGTGCTTTGGCCAACATGCAGGTATTACCCCCTTGGTATTGAAATGCACTACTTTTTCGCCCTACCAGCCGGATTTTGACACACCGGTGGCCACGGTAGAGGAAGGTGTAAGACTGGGGGCGGACGCAGTGTCCATCGGGTGTATTGTATGCGGAGACAAACAGCCGCAGCAGTTATCTACGCTGGCCGATTACTGTAAGAAAGCAAAAGAACTGGGAATGCCTGTCATATCCCACATATATCCAAGAGGAAACTGCTTAAAAGATGATGCAAGATATGATTGGAAAAGTATACTGTATGCAACAAGAGCTGCGGCAGAGCTGGGAGTTGATCTGATCAAGACGAATTATACGGGAGATCCGGAAAGTTTTGCAAGGGTAGTGGAAGGAACCCCCAGTATGGTTGCCATTGCTGGAGGCGATAACTGCCGGACTCCTCAGGAATTGTTGAAAATGACAAAGGATGTACTGGACTCCGGTGCAGTGGGAGTTACCTATGGCAGGTTTATTATACAGTATCCTAAAATCACTCCCATGGTCAAAGCAGTAAAGTCGATCATACATGGCGGATATTCAGTGAAAGAAGCAATGGAACTTTTGGAAGAGCTGGAACATGAGTGATGGAGATGACATAATGCAATTGGACAGATTTAGAAAAATGGATGTAATAGCAATGGGAAGGGCAACGGTAGACCTGTATGCAAATGAAACCGGGCCCATGGAAGAAGCAAAGACATTTTCCAAATATGTGGGAGGGTCTCCGGCCAATACCGCTGTTGCCATGGCGAATCTTGGACTGAAGGTGGGATATATTGGAAAAGTGTCGGATGATGCTTTCGGAAGATTCATATGTTCCTATTTGAATGGAAAAGGTGTGGATATTTCCCATATACGTACTGATGACACGGGAAGAAGATCAGGATTGACCATGGGAGAGATCAGAGAAAATGGTAAGTGCAGTTATTTTATGTACCGTCAGGATTGCGCGGATTTGAATATACAGTGCACAGAAATCGATGAAAAATATATTGCCGATGGGAAAATGCTTCTGATATCTGGCACATCACTTACACATAGCCCTGCCAGGGAAAGTGTTTTTCTTGCCATGTCCTATGCCAGGAAAAATAACACCAGGATCATACTGGATTTAGACTATAGGACCGATACGTGGGATACGGAGGAGGAAGCATCTGTGTATTACCATATGGCAGCGCTTCAATCAGATATGGTAATCGGTACGCGGGAGGAATTCGATGTTATGGAGCGGATGTTTCTTCCTGGAAACAGGGATGACAGGAAATCAGCAGAATATTTCCTTGAGCGTGGGGCGGAATATGTGTCTATAAAAAGGGGAAAGGAAGGCTCCTGTATATATACCAAAGAGGATATCTATCATGGCGGGGTATATCCTGTGAAGGCGATCAAAACATTCGGCGCAGGAGATGCATACTCAGGTGCATTTAATTATGGGATAATCAGTGGATTTACCATAGAGAAGTGCTTGATGTATGCGGCTGCGGCTGCCTCCATTACGATATCAGGACACAGCTGTTCTGATTCAACGCCTACACTGGAACAGATCGATAGGTTTATTACAGAGAATGACTATATATGCGGATAAAAAAAGAACTGCCGGTTGGGCCGTTAAGGCAGGACCGGCAGTTCTTTTTTGGAAAGGAAGGCATGAAACAATTAGTCTCAATTACGGATGATTTGACAGGGGCGGCAGCAAAATTGAAACTAGGTTGTGTACCGATGATTCCCTATGCAGAGCCAGGCAGTAAAGATTTGGCTGAAAAAGCACGGATCTCTATACTGAAAAATCCCTCCAGTAAAATATTTTTAATGAAAGCCCATGGCATACTGATTTTGGAACAGAGTGTAAAAGCTGGATTTGAGCTGGCAGAACTGACAGAAGATACTGCGAAAATCGCTTTATTAGCAGGAGACAGGTTAATAATGTGGAGGAGATGCCTTAAAGGGGATGGGTTTTAGGTGAAATCATTATTTTTACGCATCCGGCGGTATGAATAAAGACTTTCTCTGGGCTTGACAACCAGACAAAGCTGGAATAATATGATTCCAGAAGTGGAAGGACTTTTTAAGCCCGTTCCACATGTGTACTCCCGGAATCACCGGGAGCATGCCATATAATATAAGGAGGAAACAGATATGCTGCAGGCAGGAGTGAAAGCGCCGGATTTTACATTAAAGGACAAGGATGGGAATGAGGTTACACTGTCTTCCTTTCAAGGAAAGAAAGTAGTTCTTTATTTTTACCCCAAGGATAACACCCCCGGATGCACCAAGCAGGCGTGTGCGTTTGCGGGAGCTTATATTGGTTTTAAACAGAGGAACGTGGAGGTGATCGGGGTCAGCAAGGACAGTGAGAAGTCCCATTCCAACTTTGCCGCCAAGTATGAACTTCCCTTTATCCTGGTATCGGATCCTGAGCTCACAGCCATTCAGGCATATGATGTGTGGAAGGAAAAGAAGCTTTACGGAAAAGTTTCCATGGGCGTGGTGAGAAGCACCTATGTGATCGATGAAAAGGGTGTGATCGAGAAAGTGTTTGAAAAGGCCAAGCCGGACACCAATGCCCAGGAGATACTGGAGTATCTGGACCTGGCATCAGAATAGATAAGGGGTATAATATGGAGAGACAGGAAGAACGCTCCCTGCCGGAACAGATATCAGAGGCCCTCATTGACTATATTTTGAAACAGAAGCTTCAGAAGGGGGACAAGCTGCCCAACGAATTTTCCCTGGCTCAGATGCTCTGTGTGGGAAGGGGGACCATAAGGGAAGCAATCAAGATACTGGAATCCAGGAACATTGTGACGGTGAAACACGGGGCCGGAACCTTTGTTTCTGAAAAATACGGGATTTCAGATGACCCGCTGGGGCTTTGCCTTATGGAGAACAAGGAAAAAACCGTAAAAGATATGGTGGATATGTGCGTGATCATTGAACCGGAGATCGCTGCCATGGCTGCACAGTATGCAGAGGAAGAGGATGTGAAGGAGCTGGAGCGGCGCTGCCAGGAGGCGGAGCAGTGCATCAGGTGCAGTCAAAGCCATGTGGAATGTGATATTTCCTTCCATACACAGATCGCGGTGTGCAGCAAGAACCGTATTGCAGCCAGCCTGATACCGATCATCACATCTTCGGCAAGGATTTTTTCCGAGCTGATCAATTACAGTTATCCGGAGGATACTGTAAGGTGGAAATTGGGGGGGGGGGGTATAAAGAGATCACTGAGGCTATTAAAAGACATGACTGCCGGGAGGCCAGGGAATCCATGCTGCTTCACGTGATGACCAACAGGCGCAGATTGGCACAATTTTTGTGACAGATTACATAAAATGTAAAAACTTTGATAAGATGCAGTGATAATAGAAAACAACGATAGTAAGGTGGTATGATGACTTTGTGAAACACAAAAAGACATCATACCATTTTTTGTTCCCCAATACCCACCCATATATTGTAAAAAGTAAGAAAATGTCTAATAAATTATACAAAATGCACAAATATATAAAAGATTTATTGATTATATTAACATATTATTAAGTTTGCATAAAAAACATGTTGACGTTCTATGGGCATGTTGTTATAATACAAATTAGCGATACGTCATACCTATTTTGCAAAATGCCCTTTCGGAAGCAGGAGGGTAAAAACAGACGGGAATTGACATATTAATGGTCCTGTGACCAGCTTAACTGAGGGTTAAGCACTAGTGCACTCTCGGAGATTCCGGGAGTACACAATATACCAAAGGAGGATTTTGATTATGACAAAGAAGATTTTATCAGTAATGCTGTCGATCTCCATGATGGCAAGTCTTGTAGCCTGTGGCGGCGGCTCTTCCACACCATCCACCACGGCGGCTGCATCCGGAACAACAGCGGCAAGTGAAGCAGCGGCAGGCGGCAGCGAGGCGGAGAGCAGCGAAGCTCCAGCAGAGGCAGCCGGAGATTACAAGATTGGCATCATGACCACAACGGTTTCACAGAGTGAGGAGAGCTACCGGGCAGCTGAGATGCTTCAGGAACAGCATCCGGACACAGTTGTACTGGCAACATTCCCTGATAAATTTGCAACTGAGCAGGAGACCACTATTTCCACAGCCCTGAGCCTTGCTTCTGATCCGGATGTAAAGGCGATCATTTTCAGCCAGGCTGTACAGGGTACTGCAGCAGCTTGCCAGAAGATCCGCGAAGTACGCCCTGACATCCTTCTGATCGCAGCCGGCTATCAGGATGACTCTGCTACCACATCTTCTAACTGTGACGTGTTCTATCACTCAAACGTTCCGAAGATGGGCTTCCAGATGGTGGATGAGTTAAGCGATATGGGCGCTAAGACATTTGTACACTATTCCTTCCCGCGCCACCTGGCATGGCAGCCAACCGCTGACCGTCTTCAGAACATGAAGGACCGCTGTGCAGAGCTGGGCCTGACCCTGGTTGAGACCACCACACCTGACCCAATGTCGGATGCAGGCACTTCCGGCACACAGCAGTTCGTATTAGAGGATGTTCCGCGTGCAGTTGACCAGTACGGCGCCGAGACAGCTTTCTTTGGCACCAACACCAGCCAGCAGGAGCCTATGATCAAGTGCGTGGTTAATACAAAGTCCTACTTTACCATGCCTTCCGACCCCTCTCCATTTGTTGGTTTCCCATCTGCTCTGGGTATTGAGGTACCGGCAGACAAGTTATATGATTCTGATTACATGATGAATGCTATTTCTGAGAAACTGGCAGAGGCGGACATGACAGGCCACATGGGAACATGGACCGCACCTCTTATGACCCTGTTCATGACAGGAAGCTACGCTTATGCGGAAGCATTCTGCGAAGGCAAGACGAACGGAGAGAAGCTGGATGCAGAAGTATTCAAGCAGACCCTCAGCGATGCGGCCGGCGGCGAAGTGGACGTAGAGAACATTACAGACGGCGGAACTACATATGACAACGGCTTCTTCATTATGTGTAGCTACGAAAGATTCTAATTGTTAAATCTCTCTCTATCAATTTTTATATGGGGAACGAAACTTCCCTGATGCTTTCAAAAGGAAGGGATGCAGCGCTAGGCATCCTTTCTTTTTTTAAAAACAGCCCTTTAAACGTGAGTTTTCCGTGGACTGGGGGAAGTACAACCCTGAGAAAGCTTCGGGTTACTGGAAAGGAGAAGAACATTGAGCAGTAAATACATATTAGAGATGAATCACATTGAAAAGGATTTCTTTGGAAATAAAGTCCTGAAAGATGTGAGCATAAAAGTCAAGCCTGGTGAGATTGTGGCATTGATCGGTGAAAATGGAGCCGGAAAATCCACCATTATGAATATCCTCTTTGGTATGCCCGCGATCCAGCAAACTGGAGGTTTTAAGGGCAGCGTTCTCATAGACGGGGAGGAAGTCAATATTAAGTCGCCCATAGAGGCCATGAAATATGGAATCGGCATGGTGCATCAGGAATTCATGCTTATCGATGGTTATGATGTTGCTGAAAACATTAAGCTGAACAGGGAAAATGTAAAAAAGACCCCGGCCAGCCTTGTCTTTGGAAAACGCCTGGATCTGGTAGACCGGGCATCCATGCACAAGGAGTCCAGAGCGACCCTGGATTCCCTGGGGATCGAACTCAGTGACAAGACCAGGGTGGGAAGCCTTCCTGTGGGATATAAGCAGTTTGTGGAAATAGCCAGGGAACTGGATAAGAAAAATACCAAGCTGATCGTGCTGGACGAGCCAACGGCCGTACTTACCGAGACGGAAGCAGAGCAGTTCCTGGCCTGTGTCCGCTCCGTGGCAAAACGGGGGATTGCCTTTATCTTTATCAGCCACAAGCTGGATGAGGTGAAGAACAACACCCACCATGTATTTGTCCTCAGGGACGGCGAGATGGTGGGAGACTATCACACGGCTGACCTGAGCACGGTGAAGATGTCACAGCTTATGGTGGGCCGCGAGGTTGAGATCCTCAACCGGGAGATCGGCCATGAGGAGGAAAACGGGGAGGTCTGCCTGGAATTTAACCACTTTGGGGTCAGCATGCCCGGGGAGGTTGCCAGGGATGTGACCTTCCAGGTAAAGAAAGGTGAGATCTTCGGAATCGGAGGCCTTGCAGGCCACGGAAAGATCAGCATTGCCAACGGGGTCATGGGACTTTACCCTTCCAAGGGTGAGGTAAAGGTACACGGCAGGGTCCTGGACGTGACAAAGACAAAGGACACCCTGGATGACGGTATTGCATTTGTGTCTGAGGACAGGCGCGGTGTGGGACTGATGCTGGATGAGTCCATTGAGCTGAACATCGCCATCGCAGCCCTTAAGACAAAGGACAAATTTGTAGTGAAAAAATTCGGGATACCCTTTTATGATAAGAAAGGCGCCATCGAATATGCCAAGAAAATGATCAAGGATCTGGATATCCGGTGTACCGGCCATGCACAGCCGGTAAAGAGTTTATCCGGAGGCAATCAGCAGAAGGTTTGTATTGCCAGGGCGCTGACCCTGGAGCCTGATATCCTGTTTGTATCAGAGCCCACCAGAGGTATTGATATCGGCGCTAAAAAGATGATACTGGATTCCCTGATGAAGCTGAACAAGGAAAAAGGCGTTACGGTCATTATCACCTCCAGCGAGCTGGCTGAGCTGCGCTCCGTATGCAACCGCATTGCCATTGTCACAGAGGGAAAGATAGCCGGGATCCTCCGTTCCGATGATAAGGACTATAAATTCGGACTGCTGATGAGCGGATCCAAATTAGAAGATGCAGATGAGGAGGCGATGTAAGAATGAACCAGATAAAAAGAGCTGTTAACTTCCTGGGCGTTTCGCGCCTTGTGGTAATTGGATTCCTTTTGCTGCTGATCGTTTCCGTATTCCCCCTGGGGATTAACCCGGGCATGATCTATTCCGACTGTCTGGTGCGTATCGGCATGAACGGATTCCTGGTGCTGGCAATGATGGTTTCCATTGTCTGTGGAGCCGGACTGAATTTCGGACTTCCCATCGGTATCCTCTGCGGTCTTCTGGGCGGTTCCATTGCAGTACAGTTTAACTGGAGCGGCCTGGCCGGTTTCTGGGGCGCATGTATCGTATCCGTCCCCTTTGCCCTTGTTGCGGGTTACTTTTATGCGGTGCTGCTGAATAATGTAAAGGGGTCTGAGATGACGGTAGGAAACTACATGGCCTTCTCCATTGTATCCCTTATGTCCATTGCGTGGCTGGTGCTTCCATACAATAATCCCAAGATCGTATGGCCCATCACAGGTGTGGGTCTGCGTACAACCATGACGCTGGAAGACAACTATGACAAGGTGCTGGACAATTTTCTGCGCATTGATTTTAAGCAGATGGGCGTTCTGCAGAACAATCCCTATTGGAAGGATTTCTCCGTGTCAACGGGACTTTTACTGGTGTTTGCCGTGGGCTGCCTTCTTATGTGGCTGTTCATGAAGACAAAGGCAGGGATCATCATGCGGTGCAGCGGCGTGAATCCGGGCTTTTCCAGAACCCTGGGCGTGAATAACAACAGGGTCCGCACCATCGGTATTGTGGCTTCCACCGTGATCGCGGCCATCGGGATCAATATCTACTCACAGAGCTATGGTTTTTACCAGTTTTATTCCGCTCCTCTGATGATGGCGTTTCCGGCCATGGCAGCGATCCTCATTGGCGGTGCCACACCGAAAAAAGCCAGCGTATTTAATGTGGTTCTGGGTGTTATCCTGTTCCAGTGCCTTCTGACCCTGGCAACTCCGGTTGCCAATGCGGTGATTAATGCGGGAAGCATTTCCGAGGTAGTCCGCATCATTGTCCAGAACGGTATCATTTTGTACGCGTTGACCAAGATTAGAGCGAATGGAGGAAAATAACCATGGAAAATAAAAAACGTAATAAAGTGTTAGAATTCCTTCAGGGCAATATGGTTCCCATTCTCTTCACCCTGCTGTGTCTGGCCAGTATCAAGATATCCGGACAGAATGCAAGCTATGTGATCACGGAGACCGTATCACGTGTGGGCAGGAACGCCATCCTCATTGTATCACTGATCCTTCCTGTACTTTGCGGCATGGGCCTGAACTTCAGTATTGTTCTGGGAGCCATGGCAGGGGAGATCGGCCTGATCCTGATCACCCACTGGAGCTATGACGGATTAAAGGGGATCATACTGGCAGGCATCATTGCCACCGCTTTGTCCATTGTTCTGGGAACCCTTACAGGAATCCTTTTTAATAAGGTAAAGGGACAGGAAATGATCACAGGCATGATCCTTGGATTCTTTGCAGTGGGCGTGTATGACCTGATCTTTATCTTTATGGTGGGAAGCGTGATCCCTATGGTAAACCCTGAGATCATGCTGAATTCCCAAAATGAGGCAGGAGAGACGATTTACGTGGGCCTTAGGAACACCATTGATTTCCACGCCGAGACAAAATACGCGGTGGACAATGCCTGGAAGGTGATGTTTGTAAAGCTGCTCCCATGGCTGCTGGCTGCCCTTGCGGCGGTAACCGTGTGCATCCTGGCCTATAAGATCATGAAAAAGAAGTCGGAGGTCAAAGAAGCGCTGTTTACAACCAAGGGATTTTTAACAGCCACCATTTTACTGGCAATCCTGCAGATCCTTATGAAAACAGTAAAATCAGTGCAGAAGGCATTTTTCATTGTACAGATTCCCATGCTTACAGCCATTGTGATCGCGGCGGTCTGCCTGCTGGTGGTGTTCATAACAAAGACAAAGCTTGGGCAGGACATCAGGACCGTGGGTATGAACATGCAGGTGGCAACAGCGGCCGGTATCAATGTGGATAAGACCCGAATCGTGGCAACCGTGCTGTCAACGGTGATCGCATCCTGGGGACAGATCATTTTCCTTCAGAACATAGGAAATGTACAGACCTTTAACAGTCATGAGCAGGTGGGCACCTATGCGGTGGCAGCCCTGCTGGTAGGCGGAGCATCCATTGACAAGGCCACCATGGGCCAGGTGTTCTCAGGAACCATCCTGTTCCATATCCTGTTCTTCATGACCCCGCTGGCCGGCAAGGTGCTCTTTAACGACCCGCAGCTGGGCGAGTATTTCCGCGTATTCCTGTGTTACGGTATTATCGCCATATCCCTGATCCTGTATGCGTGGAAGAAGGTTGCAGCGGACAGGCGCAGAATTGAAGAAGAAAACCGTCAGCAGCTGGCTGAACTGGATGCAAAATAGGAGGAACGTATGTCAGATATCAATACAAAGGACTTTGCAAAGGCAGTGGAGGACCAGGTCATAGGATGGAGAAGGGAACTTCACCAGTGCCCGGAGCTTGGCATGAAGACAGTGGAAACTGAGAAGATCATTCTCAGGGTATTAGAGGAGATCGGGATCGATGAAGTCCGTTCAGGGATCGGCGGTGAGGACTGCCACGGCGTGGCTGCCGTTATCCATGGCGCCCTTCCGGGAAAATGCCTGGGGATCCGGGCTGACTGTGACGCCCTCCCCATATTGGAGGAGACAGGGCTTTCCTTTGCCTCAAAGAATCCGGGCTGCATGCACGCCTGCGGTCATGACGGCCATACGGCCATGGGCCTGGGAATCGCGAAGATCTTATATGAGAACAGGGATAAGCTGAAGGGGACTGTGAAAATGATATGGCAGCCCGGCGAGGAAGGCGACAACGGGGCGCTGAAGATGATAGAGGACGGTGTCCTGGAAAATCCCAAGGTGGATGCCATGATCGGCCATCACTCCGGTACCAGTAGGTTTCAGGAGGTGGCGCCGGCCCAGATCGGCTGGACACATGAACCCTCCTCCTTCTGTATCACGGGCTGGTGGGCAAAATTCCACGGAAAGAGCGCCCATATCGCGGAGCCTCATCTGGGAGTGGACCCGCTGCTGGCCGCCTGCTATGCGGTGACGGAGCTTCAGGCCGTGCTAAGCCGGGAGAAGCAGCCCAACAAGCCCGCAATCTGTGCGGTGAGCATGTTCCATGCAGGGGATAAGAACAATATCATTCCGGATACCTGCTGTCTGGAGGGTTCCATCCGCTCCAACAACGAGGAGGACCAGGAGTACTATTACCAGCGGTTAAGGGAGATCTTCCAGGGAGTGGCAAAGACCATGCGCTGCACGGCTGAGGTTGGTTACGGGCATTACCTGGGCGCAACGGATAATGACCCTGAGATGGTAAAGAAACTAGTGCCCATCGCGGAAAAGGTCCTGGGAAAGGAAAATGTAATAGAGGTAAAGATTGCAATTCCCGGCGGGGAGGATTTCAGTGAGTTTACAAAGCGCGTCCCCTGTGTGTATTACTATCACGGCGGAAACTTTGGGGATGAAAGGGATTTCCCCCAGCACAGCTCCAGATTTGACCTAAATGAACAGACCCTGTGGTCCGGCGTGGCAGTCATGACCCAGTTTGCATTTGACTGGCAGGATATGTAAGATACAGCCCCCGCCTGATCTTCCGGTTTGGCGGGGGCTTTTGTAAATGCCCCACTAAGCTCGTGGAAGACCTCGCAAAGTGGGGATGACATCTATCGCACGTAAGCGCCTAGAGGACAGGCGCTAAGTGCTCATAAGGAGCCACCCCACTAAGCTCGTGGAAGACCTCGCAAAGTGGGGATGACATCTATCGCACGTAAGCGCCTAAAAGACAGGCGCTAAGTGCTCATAAGGAGGAAAAGATGACGGAACAGGAATTATTATTAAAGGCAGATGAATTTATTGAGGCAAATATGGAGGATATCATCCGGGATATAAAGGCCGTGGTGGATATCCCCAGCGTAAAGTCGGAGGCAAAGGAAGGGGCGCCTTTTGGAGTGGAGGTGAGGCGTGCCCTGGGCAAGGCGCTGGAGATCGGGGAGCGCATGGGATTTAAGACCGTGAACTGCGGGGACTATCTGGGGTATGCGGAGCTTGTGGGGGAGAAGGAGGAGTATATCGGCACCATCGCCCATCTGGATGTGGTGCCGGCCGGCAACGGATGGAACACGGATCCCTATGATATGGTGGTAAAGGATGGCTATCTGATGGGGCGCGGAGTTGTGGATAACAAAGGCCCGCTGATCCTTACTTATTATATGGGGAAGTTTTTTAAGGACCTGGGCACCACCCTTCCCTACAGCCTGCGCATGATGGCAGGGTGTGATGAGGAGAGCGGCATGGAGGATGTGGAGTATTACATCCGCCACTATGAGGAGCCGGTATTCCTGTTTACGCCTGACTCGGAGTTCCCCCTGTGCAACGGTGAAAAGGGATGCCTGTGCGGCAATTTTACAAGCCTTCCCTTTAAGGACGGGGCTATCGTGGATTTTGGCGGCGGTATGGCTCACAATGCAGTGGCCGACCAGGCATATGCGGTCATCCGCGCCGGCCTGGAGCAGTGTCCTAAGGCAGAGCGGATCACGGTCACTCCGGCGGATGAGGGCGTAAGGATCGATGCCGCCGGTATCGGGGGCCATGCTTCCCATGCGGAGGGGACGATCAATGCCATCGGGCTGATCGCGGACTATCTGCTGGAGCACGATCTTGTAACTGAGGAGGAAAAAAGGTTCCTGAAAGTGGTGTCCCTGTTGTGTGAAGACTATCAGGGGCATGGACTGGGGATCCAGTGTGATGACGGCATTTTTCCGCCCCTGAGCATTATCGGGGGAATGATCAGGATGGAGGACGGTGTGCTGAAGCAGAACTTTGACTCCCGGTATCCCACCAATACCACAGGCGGTGAACTGGTGAAAAAACTGTCCGAACTGTGCGCCCAGTATGGTGTAACGGTCACGGATGTGGAGGACAGCGTACCGTTTTATATCGGTGTGGATAAGCCGGAGATCAAGGCCTGCCTGGATGCGGGCAATGAGATCCGGGGAGTGGACGGAAAGCCTTTTACCATGGGAGGGGGAACCTATGCCCGCCATTTTAAGAATGCAATCAGCTTCGGCACTGAGATCCCGGCCGAACCCCTTCCAGGCTTTGTGGGAAAAATACATACCTTTGATGAGGGAATCGGCATTGACCGCCTTAAGATGTCCCTGAAGATCTATATCCTTGCACTGTACAGGCTGATGCAGATTGAGTTCTAAGGAGGAGCATATGAAGAGAAACCGAGTGGATGCAGTCCTTGACAGGTTGGAACAGATGGGTCTGGAGCAGCTGGTCATAACGGACGCCACCTCCATTTTCTATCTCACAGGTATCTGGGTGGATGCGGGAGAGCGCCTGGTGGCCCTGTACTTAAGCAGGCACCGGGACTGCTGTTTCTTTGTAAATAATATGTTCAACCTGCCGCCGGACCCGGGAGTTAAGATTGTGCGTTTCTCCGACACGGATCCGTATCTTGAGATGCTGGCAGGCTGCACGGACAGTACCAGGCCTTTGGGGGTGGACAAAAATATGCCGGCCCGCTTCCTGCTGCCCCTGATGTCAATGGGATGCGGTGCAGAATATGTAAATGCCTCCATCTGTGTGGATGGGGCCAGGGCAGTGAAGGACGAGGAGGAAATGGAGGCCATGCGCCGCGTTTCCGCCATCAATGATAAGGCTATGGCGGAATTTAAGGCGCTGTTAAAAGAAGGGGTGACAGAGCGGGAAATCTCCAATCAGATGAAAGAGATTTACCAGAAACTGGGGGCTGATGACCTGTCCTTCCCGCCTTCCGTGTGTTTTGGGGCCAATGCAGCCATCGGGCATTACCGTTCCGGAAATGTTGCCCTGAAAAAGGGGGACTGTGCGCTTCTGGATGTGGGGTGCAAAAAGGACAGCTATTGTGCGGATATGACAAGAACCTTTTTTTGCGGGGAAATAGCCAAAGAGGAGCACCGCAGGGTGTATGAGCTGGTGCTGGAGGCGAACCGGGCGGCGGAGGCCATCATAAAACCAGGTGTCAGGCTCTGCGACATTGACGCGGCAGCCAGAAAAGTGATCGAGGACGCGGGATATGGTGATCGGTTCACTCACAGGCTGGGGCATTTTATCGGACTGGAGGTCCATGATTTCGGGGACGTGTCCGGCGCAAACCAGGAAACAGCCGTGCCGGGCAATATTTTCTCCATCGAGCCGGGAATTTATCTGGAAGGCGATGTGGGAGTGCGCATCGAGGACCTGGTGCTGGTGACAGAGACGGGGTGTGAGATACTTAATTCCTACGGCAAAGATCTGGAGATAATCTGACAGGGAAGGACGGATCAGAACAATGATAGAAGAGTTAAATAAGTGTATAGAGTCCAATAAAGAACAGATGGTGCAGTCCCTTTGTGAGATCGTGGGTATTCCCAGCAAATACGGCCGGCCAAAGGAAGGGGCGCCATACGGCGAGGAGTCCCGGCGGGCCCTTGGGTTTGCCATGGACCTGGGAAGGAAGCTGGGGTTTGAAACCGTTGTCAATGTGGGGGATCGGGTATGCTATATTGAGTACGGCACAGGAACCAAGGTGGTGGGGGTATTTGCCCACCTGGATATCGTGCCTGAAGGGGATGGATGGACCTATCCGCCCTTTGGAGGCGAGATCCATAACAACCGGGTCTACGGCCGCGGTACCGTAGACAACAAGGGACCCTTCATCGCATCCCTCTATGCCCTTTATGCCATCAAGGAATGCGGGCTGTCTCTTGGGGATTACCGGATCCGCATTGTGGGCGGGACCAATGAGGAAAAGGGTATGGACGATATGAAATATTACGTGTCCCAGTGCGGTGCCCCTGACGCCGGCTTTACGCCGGACGGCCTGTTCCCCATGTCCTTTACGGAACGAGGGATCAATTATTATTATATGTCCTACGGCTTTTCTGAGAGATCCACCTCAAAGGTCAGGGTCTTGGAGCTCCATGGAGGGGAAATCCTCAATATGGTTCCTGACAGGGCCTTTGCAAAGCTGGAGGTTTCAGATGCAGCAGAAGCGGACCGGGTGATGAAGCTGGTGGAGGAATACCGTCAGACAACAGGCAGGGATGTGACTGCCAGGCTGGAGGAAGACAGGATCGAGATCACATCCAGGGGACTGTGCGCCCACTCCTGTACGCCTTTTAACGGCAAAAATGCCATTGTGGCGATTCTTATGCTGTTAGCTGATCTGGGGATCAACGGATCAATGGGAGCATTCCTGAAGTTCTTTGCGGAAAAGATCGGGATGACCACGGACGGGAGCCTTCTTGGGATGAAGAGGGAGGATGAGTGCGGCAAGCTCACATTCAGCCTTTCAAAGATGGATGTGGATGAAAAGGGGTTAACGTGGGTGGCTAACATACGCTATCCGTATACCTATAAAGACCAGGTGACAGAGGATTTTACGGCCAGGGTCGCTCATGAAGGAATCGTGGTCCATGAGGTGGACGCCCACAACACATACAGATTCCCTATGGACCATCCCCTGATCCGGACGCTGCGCGGCGTTTATGAGGAGCTGACCGGAAAGGATTCGACCCCCAGCCATGAGGGCGGTACCTACGCCCAGGTGGTGCCGGGCATTGTGCCCTTTGGCTCCATTTTCCCGGGAACCCCGGACCTGTGCCACAGGCCGGATGAGTGCATTGACATTGATGAATATGTCCTGGACGCAAAGCTTTTTGGAAATGCCATGTATGCGCTGACCAGGGAAGATCTTTAAAGACAGGTTACCCTCAGTGGGCAAGGGGCGTGTGTGCCCTTGTCCACTGAGGGTACGGATTAATGATGTAGACTCCGAGAGTACACACAGGAACAAAGGGAGGAAATAAACCAGTGATAGAAGTAAAAGACCTGGTAAAACAGTACGGAAGCTTCAGGGCAGTGGATCACCTGAGCTTCACAGTGGAAAAAGGACAGATATATGGGTTCCTGGGACCCAACGGGGCGGGAAAATCCACCACCATGAATATGATCACAGGCTATCTGTCCGCCACGGAGGGAACCGTGCTGATTGACGGACACGATATATTTCTCGAGCCGGAGGAGGCCAAGCGTCATATGGGATACCTGCCCGAGATACCGCCTGTGTATCCGGATATGAATCCCCAGGAGTACCTGACCTTTGCGGGGGAACTGAAGGGCATTCCCAGAAAAGGACTTATGGGGGAAGTGGAACGGGTAATGGGGCTTACCGGCATCACCCATATGAGACTTCGCCTGATCAAGAACCTGTCTAAAGGGTACAGGCAGAGGGTGGGATTTGCCTGCGCCCTGCTGGGGGACCCGCAGGTCATTATTCTGGATGAACCCACCGTGGGTCTGGACCCCAGACAGATCATAGAGATCAGGGAACTGATCAAGTCACTTGGAAAAAAGCATACTGTGATCCTCAGCAGCCATATCCTTTCTGAGGTCAGCGCGGTATGTGATCATATACTGATCATATCAAAGGGAAAGCTGGTGGCCAGCAATACGCCGGAAGGGCTTGGAAAGCTGATGCAGCGCACCAATGTTTACGATATGCTGGTTCAGGGAGACCATGAACGGCTGGGGGAACTGCTGAAAGGGGTCCATGGACTGCAGGCCATCACCACCTCTGCCCATGATTCGGGATTTGCCGCCGTCCATCTGGAGACGGATGAAAAGACCGATCCCAGGGCCCAGGTGTTCCGGCTGCTGGCAGGAGCCGACTGCCCCATCATGGAGCTTAAGTCCGCTACCATGAGTTTGGAGGACGTGTTCCTGGAACTGACCGCCCAGGATATGCAGACAGAAGGAGGAACGGAACATGAAGGCGATTTATAAAAAAGAAGTACTCTCATTTTTCCGCTCCATGATGGGGTATCTGTATACAGCCTTCCTGCTGCTGATCGCCGGTGTATTCTTCACAGCCTTTAACCTCCAGGGCGGCGTTGCGGAGTTTGGGTATGTGTTGGGCAATACCACGGTTGTGCTGCTGATCGTGATACCTGTCATTACCATGAGGGCCCTGGGGGAGGAGCAGCGGCAGAAAACGGACCAGCTGCTGTTTACTGCCCCTGTCAAGGTGAGCAGGATCGTGCTGGGCAAATTTTTTGCCATTCTTACCGTATTTGCAGTGCCTCTGACCGTGCTGACAGCCTGCCCGCTGGTGCTTTCCCTTTACGGCGCAGTGCCTTTAAAGGAATCCTATTCCTGCTTCCTGGCATTTTTCTTTATGGGAGCTGCCTGCATCGCGATCGGCATATTCATATCCAGCATCACTGAGAGCCAGATCATAGCAGCGGTGGGGACCTTTGCCATCATGCTGTGCAGCTACCTGATCAATGGCATGAGCGGTCTTATGGGCATCTCAGCAGTCAATTCCGTGGCAGGTTTTGCGGTTGTGGTTCTTCTGGGGGGAATACTGCTTGCCGTAATGACAAAGAGCCTGCCTCTGGGTGCTGCGGCAGCCGGCATATGTGAAGTGGGGCTGGGGGCCGTCTACCTGATGGACAGTACCGTGTTTGAGGGCGCATTTCCACGTTTTTTAGGTTTCTTTTCCCTGTTCCAGCGCTATTATGATTTTGTGGACGGGATATTTGATGTCACCCATCTTGTGTATTATCTGGGAATTGTGGTGTTGTTTTTGTTCTTTGCCGTGCAGTCGGTGGAGAAGCGCAGATGGGATTCCTTTAAGGGCAAGCATTTTAAGATCGGGCTGTATGCAGTTACAATGTGCGTCCTTATGGTAGTGATCGTGGTCCTGTCCAATCTGATCGCGCATAAGCTCCCTTCCAGGTATACCAGGTATGATACGTCTGCTTCCGGGCTGTACAGCATATCACCCCAGACCAGGGAGGTGGTTTCGGCCAACGAGGCTCCGGTCAGCTTATACCTGATTGCTTCCAAAGGAAAGGAAGACCGGAAGCTTACGCAGCTTTTGGAAAAATACAGGGATTTAAGCGGAAGGATCACAGTGGAATACGTGGACCCCATCCTGTCACCGGGGTTTGTATCAGAGTACACATCGGATAAGGTCAGTGACAACAGCATCATTGTGGCGGGAGAGAAGCGGTCCAGGGTACTGCGCAATACGGATCTGTATCCGGTAAACTACGATTACGATACGGGCAGGACTACCACGGATTTTGACGGTGAGGGGCAAATCACCAGCGCAATCCATTACGTGACCTCAGACACCCTTTCAAAAGTATATCTGATCAATGGACATGGGGAAAATGAACTGACGGAATCCTTTGTCTCCGCCATGGGAAAGGAAGGCGTGGAGGCTGAACCCCTGAATCTGACCTCGGCGGACCGGGTGCCGGAGGATGGGGGCTGCCTGTTCCTAAACGTGCCTGTGTCCGACCTGACGGACAGGGAACGGGATGTGCTGGTTTCCTATCTGGAACAGGGGGGGCGCATGCTCCTGATCACAGGCATTACCGCTGCCCGGACGCCCAACCTGGACCAGGTGCTGGCCGGCTACGGTGTATCCGCGGTCCAGGGCATGATCGTGGAGGGGGACAGCAATTACAGCATTCCCTCTTATCCCAATTTCCTGCTTCCGGAGATTAGAAACAGCCAGATCACGGAGCCATTTATTTCGGAGGGCAGTCTGCTGCTCATGCCCAATGCCCATGGCATTGTGAAAACGGAGGATGTGCGCAGCACGGTGGAGGTGGACGGGATCCTTACTACCTCCTCCAACTCCTATATAAAGACAGACAGCTCATCCTTGGGATATATGCGCGGTGACCCGGTGGGACCCTTTGCAACAGGGGTAACCGCCGTGGAGCGGACAGACGAGGGGGAGACCAGGATCGTATGGTTTTCCAGCTCCGGTATGCTGATGGAGGAGATGGATGAAATGGTGGGAGGAAATAATACAAACCTTGTATTAAATTCCATCGGATGGATGACGGAGCAGGAAAACAGCATAACCATCCGTCCAAAGCCCGCCTCATCCGCGTCCCTCAGGCTTACTTCGGCCCAGGCCATGCGCTGGAGCGTGCTCTTTGTGCTGGCGGTTCCGGCTGCCGTGATGACCGGAGGCAGTATCCTGTGTATAAGAAGGAGGAGACGTCAATGAGACGAGAACAGAAACGAAATCTACTGCTGGCGTCAGTGACAGCCATTCTGCTTCTTGCAGTCTACCTCATGATACCACCGGACACCAACATAAAGACCGGGAAAGAGGAACATCTGGTGGTGTATTCCATGGATCCGCAGGATGTGACAGGTCTTGCATTTAACAGCGGGAACGGCAGGATCTCCCTTGTAAGACGGGAGGGGGGATGGGTTTACACGGAGGATGAGACATTTCCCCTGAACCGGAATTTTGTGGATACCATGCTGGACAAGACGGCGCGGCTCACCGCAGGGCGCTTTGTGGCGGAGGGCAGCGCTCATTACGGCGAATATGGACTGGACCAGCCATCCAACGAGATCCTGGTGACCGGAACAGCGGGAACCCGGACCATCTATCTGGGAAGCACCAACAGTGCAACAGGAGACTGTTACATGGCGGTGGACGGATCGGAGAAAATATACACGGTGGATGCCACCTTCGCTAACCTGTTTTCCAGCAGCCTGAATACCATGGCAACGCGGGAGACCCTGCCGGGGATCAGCCTGGATAATATGGTTGTGGTCACTGTGAAAAAAGAGGGGAGTACGTTTGCTTTTTCCAGGCCTTCCCAGGGAGAGAGCCAGGGAGAGGGAGGCTGGAGCGTTTCGGAAAATGACGGGCCGGCCAGGGCGGCTGACAGCGGGCTGGTATCAGAGTGCCTGGGCAAGCTGGTGAAACTCAGATATGAGGAGATGACAGTGTACCACCCCACACAGGCGCAGAAAAAGGAATACGGACTGGCAGGGAACGAAGGGGAATCAGGCAGCTTGATCCGGGTTGTTTACCGGGATGATGCCGGGCAGGATGGTTCCGGGGATTCCGGTCAGGATATATCCGGGCAAGGCGGGGCCGGGCAGGATGGGAGCGGGGATACCATGGGGGAATTTGTGCTGCACATGGGAAGAGACAGCAAAGACGGCCTTTACACCTATGTATATCCGGAAGGCGGGCAGGGGATCTATGCTGTGAAAAAAGATGGACTGGAGCCCTTCCTGCACCTTTCATCTGAAAACTTCCTGTCCCTGAGCGTGGCGCCCGTTAAGGCGGAGACCCTTGCCGGACTTACACTCACATGGGAAAACGGCAGGGCGGAGTTCAGGATCAGCCCGGCCGGAGATGAAGGCCGGGAAGAACAGCCGGAGGAACAGAACGGCGGACAGGAAAACGGACAGAAAAAGGTCTATACCCTGAACGGACAGGAGATAACGGAAGCGGAATTTAATAAATTTTATTATCCGCTCTATGGTTTTGCGGCGGAAAAGAGGGTTTCGGACATGGCTTCACAGCTGATCAGCCAGCCCATTCTCACCATGGAATACCGGTGCGTTCCGGGGACTGCACAGGATATGACCGTGGACCTCATTCCCTATGACCAGAATTATTATGGTGCCAGGGTAAACGGCCAGGCATTCCTGCTTGTAAACAGGCAGAGGGTCAACAGCCTGATGAATGAAGTGAATAAACTACCATTGGAGTGAGAACCCATATCTTTTGTCCCTGTTAAGTGGTATGATATAGATATATCTTGTACACAGATGGCAGAGACAGAGGAGGTAATACAATGGAGCGTAAAGTGGTAAAAATATACTCGGCAGAGAGCAGCATACAGGCTGAGATGATCCTGGATACCCTTGGCGGCAACCAGATACCGGCCTATAAAAAGGATGTTGGTTCCAGTGGGATCATGAATGTATATGGCACCAATTCCCTGGGCGGGGAGGAGATCTACGTTGCGGAGGAGGACGCGGAGCAGGCGCTGGAAGTATTGGGAGGAATGGGGCTTTGATCATGGAACCGTTTAGCTGCTGCAAGATGGAAATTTTTATACCTGAATCCCATTTGAATGTGCTGCAGACCGCGCTGCAGCAGGTGGACGCCGGACACATCGGAAATTATGACAGCTGCCTGTCCTACAGTTATGTGACAGGATGCTGGAGACCGCTTAAGGGCAGCAGTCCATATCTGGGCAGCTGTGATGAGGTCAGCCGGGAACAGGAACTTAAGGTGGAGGTGACCTGCATGAGGGAACGGGTCAAGGAAACCCTGGCTGCTGTTAAGAAAATCCACCCCTACGAGGAGCCGGTCATCAATGTGATACCGCTGTATATGACCGGAATGGATGGGATTTCCTGACAGTTTCAAAAGAGATAAAATGAAAGGATGACTGAGAAATGTTCAGCCATCCTTTTTGTTGTATTACGGGCAAAAATAGTGTTTTTTATGATGGGAATCTGTTTTAAACACAAAATGTAGTGGGGATTCTTGGGGAGTTGACCGTTCTAGTAATAGGGAGGGGTGGTATGAAAAAATATAAAACATACATTGGCCTTATGATTCTGATGCTGGTATTTGCCTTAAGCGCACACTATACCCGTATTCCGGAATATAAAATATATAAAATATTTTCACAGGAAGGTGCAGACTTTAAGGAGACGGAGCTCCATGTCATCGTATATAAGCCATGGAATACGGATGGAACCGCGGGGCGGATCGTTACCCAGCATAATAAAATGAATGGAATGCCTGACAGACTGACGGTTTTGCTGTATCACAGCAAATATGACGTGGACCACGGCCGGGATTATTACAAGGCCGTGTATGAAAATCAAGGTGGATATGATCCGCCTCCTTTGTGTTTCCCGTAGCGGTATTTGAAGCTCGCTGATCTAACGAGGCCGCACACAACTTGCCCGATGCGTCCGCCCGGGTATGGACAGCTGTAATAAAATAGGGGGCTGCTGGATAAGGGCATTCATGACCCCGCCAGTATCAGTAGCGGATAAATTGCCGGCAAACCACTTAATAAGCCTATGGGAACGTGCTATACGCACATACTCATAGGCTTATTCTGGTTTTTCCTATTTTTGAGAACAGCGGCCCTGATCGCAGGCTCAAAGCATATTGCGGTCCTTTTTCGTAACCACTAAATAAAATATAAAATGTGCAATTGTTGTCAAAACCCAGGAAATGGGAAAGCTTAAGAACAATACCTCAAGGGATGTCCAGGTTTTGAATATGGTTTGGATCCATATGATGCGGAAACCACAGGCTCCCACAAGGGTAACCACTGTGGGCATCACAGAGTATCCCAGGCCACGGAGCACTCCTGCAACTGCTTCCATGATACCGCACAGGAAATAGGGGAGCATAAGGACTGCCATTCGGATCATGCCATACTCAATATCTGCTGTTTCATGTGTATACAGGGATAGCAGAGGCCTGCCAAGCCCATAAACCGCAAAACCTAAGACCAGGCCAAAAAGACCTGCATATAACAGGCACAATCTTAATATCTTAGGCACCCGGTCCCGCCGTCCTGCCCCCACATTCTGGCCCGTAAAGTTAATGCCTGCCTGATGCATGGAGTTGGTGGCAGCGTATACAAAGCCCTCAATGCTGGTGGCAGCGGAACACCCTGCAATTGCCGCGGAGCCAAAGAGATTGATGGAGCTTTGGATCTGCATATTGGAAATGGAAAAAACAGTGTTATTCAGTCCTGCGGGGATACCCACACGAAGAATGCGTCCCAATATGGTTTTGTCTATGCGCAGTTTCCTAATATCCAAATGGAAAGCGCCTTTCTGGCGCACAAGGTAACGGATGACTAAGATAGCTGAAACAACCTGGGAAACAAGGGTGGCGATGGCAACCCCGGCAACGTCAAGGTGAAATCCGATCACCAGGATCAGGTTTAATATGACATTGATGACGCCCGTACAAGCAAGGTAAAATAAGGGCTGTTTCGTGTTGCCCTGGGCCCGGAGAATGGCTGCCCCAAAATTGTAAACCATGATTGCTGGTGAACCGAGGCAGTAGATCCGGATATACAGCAGAGACTGGTCAATGATATTATCGGGAGTGTTCATGTATATCAGACAGATGCGGCTGACACAAATACCGATAACGGCAAGGAGTATCCCGCTTAGCAGGCTTACTGTAATTGCAGTATTCACGGTCTTCTTCAATTGTTCCTGATTCTTGGCGCCAACATACTGTGCGGCTATGACATTTACTCCGATTGATAATCCAAGAAAGGTATTGACCAGAAGGTTTGTCAAATAAGTGGTGGCCCCAACGGCCGCCAAAGCGCTGCTTCCTGCAAACTGTCCCACCACAGCCATATCACAGGCATTAAACAGCAGCTGCAAAACTCCGGTCAGAATGACCGGAATTGTAAAGCGGAAAATATTTTTTGTTAGGGATCCCCCCAGCATATCGATTTCTGCGCGTTTCATCTTTCCCTCCGATTGAGACTCCCGCCTTTTCCGGCAGCGAGCCATAACTATTTGTCTTGGCAAAAGTGTCAATCTCCTTCTGTCAATCTCCTTCCAAGATGAAGCTCCAGCGGATTGCTTAAGGCGCCTGGTTATTTTTGCCGTGCCAAATATGGCGTGCGCCTTGCAAATAGATAGATAACTAAATTTATTATATCGTATATGCGTTTATTGTCAAGAAATGGTATTTATAAAAGTTAGAATAGAGAGACAAGGAACCGTCTTACCCACTTCTATTTTTTTGCCAATTATGGTAAAATATTCATATATTATAAATCCAATAGGCACAGCAACCACATCTGCTGATCAACAGGAAACCGTGGTGCATGGTGCAGAAAATCATGGCGGCCGGTCCTTAAGGGGAATACACAGGGGTTACAGCAATAAAAAGCAGAAAATATCAAGCAGGAAACACCTGCTTTTTATTTTTGCTTTTCGTGGCAGGCTGCTTGGATGTAGACCAATCTGCCCATGGGAGGTTTTCCGGGAGTTGTTGGAACAGCATGGAAAAGGAGAGGAGGAAGACAGAAATAAGATAATTATTAGGCAAAAGTGCATAAAAAATAATTGATAAATACGTAAAAATGTACATAATAATATATGCGTATTGACAATACTGTGTGACGCATTATATAATATGAGAAACGGTGGTGAAATGATGGATAAGAGAGATGAGATTGTATCAAATCTGACCTTGGAGCTCCGGCGCGGCACATTGATCCTCAGTGTACTGAGTCAGCTTTTTGTACCGCAGTATGGGTATTCCCTGATACAGTGCCTGAATGCCAGCGGTGTTCAGATCGATATCGGTACAATTTACCCACTGCTTCGCCGGCTGGAAAAGCAGGGGTTGCTGGAAAGCGTATGGGAGGTGGGAGAAAGCAGGCCGCGCAGGTATTATAAGATCAGTGAGGATGGGAAGGTTGTGTATGGCATTCTATGTGAAGAGTGGTTCAGGATGTCAAAGAGTGTAGAGCGCTTGATAAATGGGGGTGAGGATCAGGATGGAGCTGATTGAGCGGTACATATATGCAGTATCCCGCCGCTTGCCGGTGTCACAGCGCGCGGATATTGAACAGGAACTGCGGACTTTGATTGAGGATATGATACAGGAGCGCTGTCATGGAGAGGTCGGACAGGAACAGATCATGGCGCTTCTAAAGGAATTAGGCGATCCGGCTTACCTGGCGGGACAATACAGGGAGGAGCAGAAATATTTGATCGGACCTCAGCTTTACGATGCCTATACGCTGGCAATGCGTATTTTTCTGGCGGCATCCGTGTTTGGGATCAGTCTCATAGAAATAGTTGGTTTTTTCCTTCATCCGGACGCTCTGCTGGAAGATATATTGTTCCAATTCGCTGCATTGCTCCTGCGGGCTGTATGTCTGAGCTTTGTACTGGTCACATTGGTATTTGCCCTCATGGAACGCGACCACTATCGCAGAGCATCCAAAACAGCGTGGGATCCGGCCGCCTTGCCAAAGATCCCAAAACGGAGCCAGACCATATCCATCTCTGGGGTGGTATGGTCCGTGGTTGTCAGCATTGCCATGATCAGTGTGATCGTAATGGGAAATCCAACCGTACAGATATCGGAGGTAATCTGGATCACCAATCCCATCTCTATACCGATCTTTTCGCCAAAAGGGATGCAGACGGTTGCTCCGATCATTGTTTCACTGCTGTTTGTTGGGATCATAAGGGACCTGGTAAAACTGGCATCTGGATGCTGGACAATGAAACTGTCGGTCATCAATGTTTTGATCAACAGTATCTCTGTGATCTGCTACATGTTCTTTTTGACAAAGCCGGACATATTTAACCAGTCACTGGTAGGGGGATTGGCATTGAGGGTGTTATGGCCGGCGGGAGTAACGGGGGAGGCTCAGGCCTGTGAGATAGCGGTAAATGTGCTGGTATATCTCACTGTGGTGGCATTGATCACGGAATCTGCCCTTTCCCTGTACCACGGTATCCGATATCAGATAGAAAACGGACAAAACAACAGCTAGGAGGGGGAGTTTATGGGGGACATGGAGAAACAGCCGCATATTTTGATCTCGCGGGAAGAGTCCGCGGAGTATGCGATCATACCCGGGGATCCAAAACGCGTGAAAAGGATTGCCGGATATCTGGATGATGTGCGGGAACTTGCATTTAACAGGGAGTATTATTCAATACGCGGCAAATATAAAGGTGTCCCTGTCATTGCGCTTTCCACTGGGATTGGGGGACCATCGGCAGCCATAGCGATTGAAGAGATGAGGGCCATAGGAGTCCGGACGATCCTGCGGATCGGAAGCTGCGGAGCGCTTCAAAGCGGCATGTCCGTGGGAGACCTGATCATCAGCACAGGTTCTGTAAGGGATGACGGAACCACGTCCACTTATGTGGATAAGGGATATCCGGCAGTACCGGATCTGGAGACAACGGGTATCCTGCAGCAGGTATGCGGGAAAATGGGATTTAGGTACCATAGCGGGATCACCCGAAGCCATGACAGCTATTATGCGGATACAGCAGAGGAACGGACGGACTACTGGCATAGCAGGGGGATCCTGGGAGAGGATCTGGAGACTTCTACACTCTTTGTGGTGGCAGGCCTGCGGGGGCTCAGAGCCGGATCCATCTTAAATATTGTGGTGGAATGGAAGGGGGATGTAAAGGAAGGGATCCAGGATTATGTAAATGACGCCAGACAGGCAGCTTGCGGGGAAGAAAATGAGATCCTGGCGGCATTGGAAACAATTTCCGAATTGGAGGCAAGAAAGAACTAGGAAGAACTAGGAAGAGCTAGGAAGAGCTAGAAAGAGCTAGAAAGAGCCGGAACGGGATAAGGAGAAGGAGGTATTCAAATGGGTAAGAAAAGGGGTATATGGTCATTAAACTTCAGTACGGCATCATTGGTATTGATACCCGCAGCAGTGGGCATCAACTATATCGGTAAGTTTTTCGCTGAGGCGCTGAAGCTTCCGTTATTTATGGATAATATCGGAATCATTATTGCAGGTGCTCTCTGCGGACCGGTTATTGGCGGGATCTGCGGAGCGCTGAAAAATATCATATACGGTCTGACGGCAAGCCCTGTTTCATTGGTCTATGCACTGACCGGCCTGGGTATTGGCCTGACCGCGGGTATTACCGCGTACAAGGGATTGTTCAAAAGTTATAAGGGAGCTCTGATCACAGGCCTTTTGATCGGTCTGGTGGCAGTGGTCATTTCCACGCCCCTTAATATTATATTCTGGAGCGGGCAAACGGGGAATGTATGGGGGGATGCCGTATTTACATATCTGATGGCAAATAAGGTGCCTGTCATATTGTCATCATTAGTGGATGAGGCAGTGGTCGATATACCGGACAAGATCTTAGTAGCGATGATTTCTTTCGCCATATACAAAAATCTTCCCAAACGCCTTACCAGCCTTTATACCATGGAAGAGGAGACCGAAAGTTTATAATAACCGGAGTGGTATCCGGATCATCAGGCGGGCAGGCTCTGTAAGGGACTGCCTGCATCTGCAAGGAGGACTGTGAGATGAAGATGGCAAGCTTATATGTGGAGAAGGAATCGGCGCTTCACCGGACTCATCCGATCAATAAACTTTATTATATCATGGCGGCGGTACTCATCCCGCTGTTCATATCGAATTTGTATGTAACGGTGGGCGTCATCCTGATCAATCTGACACTGCTGAGCAAAGGCAGGGTTTTCCGGCGTATGCTGCCCCTTATTGGTGTGAGCCTGATCCTGATGGCGTCCATCCTGTTGGTCCAGGGCTTATTTAATCCGGACAATGAAACCGTGCTGCTGGATGTTATGGGGATCCGTTATTATCTGGAAGGGTTTCTCCATGCGCTTTCCATCTGTCTGAACCTGATCAATATTATTTGTGCTTTTTCAATCCTTGTATTGACAACAAGGCCGTCAGATTTGGTGGAATCCCTGGTGAAGAAAGGGATGAGCCCCAAAATCGGCTATGTGTTCAGCTCAGTCCTGCAGATTATTCCTGAAATGATCACATCAACAGGCACCATCACAGACGCCCAGCGGTCACGGGGCCTTGAGATGGAGGGAAGCCTGTTGACCAGGGTGAAGGCATTTATTCCCTTAATAGGACCGGTGGTAATGAATTCACTGCTGCAGACCAGAGAAAGGGCGGTTGCCCTTGAAGTGAGAGGATTCAATTCCAGAACACCGAAGACTTTTATCAATCAGATGGAGGATGGAAGCCATGACAGGTTTATCAGAAGCTGCTGCTGTGTTCTGGTCATAGCTGCATTGGTATGGAGGGGATTCCTATGGCTAAGATAAGTGTGGAGCATTTGAAATATATGTATCCCATGACAGATAAACTGGTATTGAATGATATTTCATTCCAGGTTGAAGCCGGTGAGATCGTAGGGATCGTAGGCACCAACGGAGCTGGAAAATCCACGCTCTGCCAGGCGCTTGTAGGGCTGGTGCCAAACTTCTATAAAGGAAGATACGGCGGACATGTGTTTATTGACGGTATGGAGGTTACAAAGGCTGAGTCCAGCGATCTGGTGTCCAAAATCGGCATTGTATTTCAAAGCCCCTTTACACAGGTCACAGGCTCCAAGCTGACTGTGTTTGAGGAGATTGCATTTGGTCCTGAGAACATTGGTCTGCCCCGGGAGGAGATTCTTAAGAGGGTGGAATATGCAATGGAGCTTTTGGATATTGCAAACTACAGGAACCGGAATCCGTTCCAGCTTTCCGGCGGGCAGATGCAAAGGATGGCAATCGCCAGCATCATTGCCATGCGTCCGGAGGTCATTGTCTTTGACGAGCCCACCTCACAGCTGGATCCCCAGGGATCGGAGGAGGTGTTCCGGGCCATACAGACCCTCAGCAAAGAGGGGATGACGATCCTGATTGTTGAGCATAAGATCGAAAAACTGGCAAGATATTGTGATAAGATCATTCTCATGCATGATGGAATTGTGGTGGATTATGATGTTCCTGCAAAGGTGTTTTCCAATCCGGAATTGGAGAAGTATCAGATGGATTATCCGGTGTTTACCCAGATATGCCGTGAGCTTTGCGTGAAAAAAACAGATGGCCTGTATCCTGTTACATTGGAGGATACCTGCCAGCTGGTCAGGGGGCAGAGGGGATATGAATAATATTACGGTTCAGGATCTGTGTTTTTCTTATACAGAGGATACGCCGATCCTCAAAAAACTGAATTTGGAAATTGATGGTAGAAAGACAGCTGTTGTGGGGCAGAATGGAGCGGGAAAGACCACATTTGTAAAATTGCTGAAGGGCCTTTTAAAGCCTGTGAGCGGAAAGATCCTGATCAATGGAACGGATATCAGCACCACAACGGTGGCGGAGTTGTCCAAGCAGGTAGGTATGGTATTTCAGAACCCGGATGACCAGATATTTAAAAATAAGATCATAGATGAGGTAATGTTCGGCCCCCTAAACATTTTTAAGGATAAGGAAAAAGCAAGGGAGAATGCAGTAAGGGCACTGGAGATCGTGGGGCTGAAGGATAAAATGGAGGAAAGCCCTTATGATTTTGGGCTGTCGGAGCGGAAGCTGATATCCATTGCATCTGTGATCGCCATGGAAAATGAAATAATAATTCTGGATGAGCCAACCATCGCACAGGACAGCTGGGGAAAGCGGCGCATCGGAGAGATCATCAACCGTTTGGGGGAGGAAGGAAAGCTGGTGATCACCATTATCCATGATATGGATTTTGTCGCCAATTATTTTGAACGGGTGGTGGTCCTGCGCAGGGGAGAGGTTTATCTTGACGGTCCGGCCCAGGAAGTGTTTGCGCAGAGGGAAAAGATACGGGATGCCTATCTGGAGCTGCCCCATGTAGCTCAGCTCAGCACCATGGAAAATGGTCGGGTGTATATTACGGTTAAGGATTATGTGGAGGCAAAGAGGAGAGGATGAACAGGGGGGCTGCTGCCTTTAATATGCTCCCTCTTAAGTAAACGGTCGAAATGATTGAGCGTGTCTACTTAAGAGGGAGCATATTTTATTGACTGGGCGGCCCTCTTATTTTAATTTAACAATCCGGGTGGGCAGCCTGAAAACTTTTTAGAATATTGTCCATACTTCTATGAATATGCCATTCCATAATACGTTTCCCTTCAGTTATATCTCCGGCACGAATAGCCTGAAGAATCTCAATGTGCTCTTGTGTGGATTGGTGGTAATGCTCCAGTTCAGAATTCATTGTGCTAATGCTGGGGCCATTCCACAAACTCATAAGAAAATTCAAAAGTTTTTGATTATCTGCCGCTTTCCAAATAGTCATATGAATTCTCTGATTGAGTTCCGTATAGTAAGAACGATCAATCATATCCATATTATCCATCATGTGATACAGTTCAGTGAGTAGTTCAGATACATCTAACCCATTTCTTGTAGCTCTGGCTACAGCCTCAGATTCCAAAAGAATTCTCATTTCGTAATGGTCGGTAATGAATTTTTGATTAATAGGTTTTACAATAGCGCCTTTATTCATTCGTAATTCAATTAATCCTTCAGCAGCCAGAGTCTGAAAGGCTTCGCGGACTGGAGTTCGGCTTACACCAAGCCGTTCTGCGATTTCTGTGAGGCTTAATTCCTGCCCATTTTTATATTCACCTGCTAAAAGTGCTTTTTTTAAAATTGATGTAATGCGCACGCGGGCAGGCATAAGTTCTAATGATTCCACGTTTATCACCTCGGATTTCTCATGTGCTTATCATAACATATTTACGAAATTCCTGTCAAATCTCATAAGATTGCCATTATAATATTGTGAAATATAAATAAAAATATAAGATAATTACAAAAATATATTGCACATAAAGTAGAAATGTGATAATCTAAACGTGAAAAATGTAATATCGTATACGATATTCAAAATATGATATACAAACAAGAGAGGAGATGGTAGGTTTATGCATGCAATCGAGAAGATTCTTGCGAAAAACAGCGGAAGGAAAAAGGTAAGTACAGGTGAAATTGTAACTGCAAAAGTTGACTTTGCGGAAATAAATGACCTGTATTTACAAACGGTATATTCTTTTTATGAAATGGGTGGAGAAACGGTGTGGGATAATACGCGTGCGGCTTTTGTTTTTGATCATTATGCTCCGGCACCGGATATTAAGAGCGCATCGAATCATGAGGAAATGCGTGGTTTTGCAAAGAAAAATAACTTAAAATATCACTTTGATACAAATTGCGGAGTATGTCATCAGGTGATGCCGGAGGCAGGAGTCATTTATCCGGGGATGATTGTGGTGGCAACGGACAGCCATACCACAACACATGGAGCATTTGGAGCCATGGGAACTGGATGTGGCGCCACAGATATGGCTACGATTTTGATGACTGGGGAGCTCTGGTTCCGAATACCGGAAATCATTGAAGTCCGTTTGGAGGGTGAGACAAAAAAGGGAGTATATCCCAAAGATGTGATACTGCATGTTCTGGGAAAAATCAAGGCTGACGGAGCTGTATATAAAGCAATTGATTTTACGGGAAGTTATGTAGAGCAACTAAATGTGGCAGGCAGAATGGTTATCTGTAATATGGCTGTTGAGATGGGAGCAAAGACAGCATATATGCAGCCAAATCAGGATGTATTGGATTATGTTTCAAAACGTGCAGCCCGTTCCTATGAAGTTCAGTATACAGATCCGGATTTTCAATACCAGGAATCCTATTGCTGGGATGTTTCTGAATTGGAGCCACAATTAGCCTGTCCCCACAGTGTAGATAATGTAGCACCTCTGAGTAAGGTGATTTTAGAGCAGGATGTTATATTAAATCAGGGATATGTAGGCAGCTGCACGGGAGGCCGTGAGGAAGACATAGCCGAGACGGCAGGAATCCTAAGAGGAAAACACATTCCTCCATACTGCAGGCTGGTAGTAGTTCCGGCTTCAGCAGAGGTTATGTTGTCCTGCATGGAAAAGGGATATATTCAGGATCTAATGAAAGCGGGAGCAACGATTGCCACTCCCGGATGCGGAGCTTGTTTGGGAGCGCATGAAGGGATTATTGCACAGGGGGAGCGCTGCATAAGCAGTACAAATCGAAATTTCCCAGGGAGAATGGGATCGAATAAGGCGGAGATTTATTTGGCTAGTCCGGCGACTGTGGCAGCAAGCATACTGAATGGACGCATCACAGATCCGCGGCAGTATTTATAGGGGGTGAGCAGATGGAAACAATAATCATTGGAGAAACTATCGTTGTTGGAAATAATATTGACACTGACCAAATATATCCGGGACGCTTTTTGGCGCTTACTGATCCGGAAGAGATTGGGAGTCATTGCTTAAGTGGGGTAGATGAAAATATTGCGGTTTCTTTTCCGAAAGGAGGGATTGTTGTAGCAGGGACTAATTTTGGGTGTGGATCCAGCAGGGAACATGCACCGATTGCGCTGTTACATATGGGAGTATCTGCAGTTGTTGCTGATTCCTTTGCACGTATTTTCTTTCGCAATTCAATTAATTTAGGGCTGCCCTTGGTGGTATGTAGAGGAATCGGTAAGAAAGTGAAGTATGGACAGACTCTGAAGTTGGACTTGGAGAATGGCACAGTTACTGTTATGGAAACAGGAGAATGCTGTCTGTGCGAGAAAATGGGAGAACAGGCTTTTAAGATCTTGGAGGCAGGTGGAATTAAGCCTATGATGAGAGAAAGAATGAAAAAAGGGGGAGAATAGTATGTCGATTGAGTTTGTCTTTATCATTGGAATGGCAATTTTACTGTTTTTATGCCTGAAGGTAAAAGCGAATGCATTCATCGCATTATTGTCAACAGCACTTGTTATGGGAGTACTTGCGGGAATGAGTGGTTCTGATACAGTAGGAGCAATCACAGGAGGATTTTCAGGAACGGTTAAGAGTATTGGTATTGTTATCATTTTTGGGATTATGCTGGGCAATTATCTTGATGCGGCGAAAGCTACAAATCGAATGGCTATGGACACCGTAAAACTGGTTGGACAAAAGCGGGCAGGGCTTGCCATGGCTATTACAGGATATATTGTATCAATTCCGGTTTTTTCAGATGCGGCATTTGTAATTTTAACTCCTTTGGTAAAGGCGATTCAAAAGAAAACAAAGATCCCTTTAGCTATTTTGGCAGTGAGCCTTTCAGCAGGACTGCTGGCAACCCATGTTTTTGTTCCGCCGACTCCAGGCCCATTGGCGGCGGCTGGGTTGCTGGGAATTGATATTGGACAGGCCATATTATACGGAAGTTTTGCAGCAGTTTTTATGACGCTTTTTGGATGGATTTTTGCAGAGATTTATTTTAGGAATAAGCCTGACGATTTTTACTCATTCCGTTCTGATATAAAAGAGGAGGAAACAGCAAATATTGATGATGACTCAAATTTGCCCGGAACATTGGCCAGCCTTTTGCCATTACTGGTGCCGATTGTATTGATTCTTTCAAAAACTACTTGCGATATGATTTGTCCGGAGGGGACGCCGGTTCTGCTGATTACTTCTTTTGTTGGAGATTCAAATATTGCATTGGCTATTGGCGCGGTTTTAGCTATTGTAACACTTGGTAAACGTTTAGGGAGCAAAAAGGTACTTGAAGTAATGGATAAGACACTAAAGGATGCAGGGCCAATCGTGTTCATTACGGCAGCAGGAGGTGCACTGGGCCAAGTATTGAAGGTTTCTGGAGCTGGTGATAGCCTGGCGAATATGGTCATTAATACAGGACTCCCCTTTATTCTGATTCCATTTGTGATATCCGGTGTTTTAAAAGTAGTACAGGGCTCAGGTACCGTTGCAGTGACAACTGCTGCAACTCTTTGTGCTCCGATTGCAGCAAGTCTGGGATTAAATCCTATTTTGATTTTCTTGGCGTCAGGCGCAGGCGCACGAGCTTGCTGTCATGTGAACGATAGCTATTTTTGGGTATATACCAACTGTATGGGTTATGATATGAAAACAGGATTAAAAACTTTATCTCTCAGCAACATTTCCATGGCTATCGGCGGCTTGGTTGCAACATTTATTTGCAGTATATGGCTGTAAATAGGATCAAAGGGAATCGTTTAAAATAAATAGTTTCAAATACATAAAAATTGAAGATACCACAGACCAGGAAGATGAATAAAGGCTCCTGGTCTTTTTTACCGCTGCTATTCGGCCTATTCATATATTATCCCCCAATAATCTGCAGACCTATCCTCACTATTCCCAGCGGACACAAGATACCGTAAGATGCGCAGATGTACAGGCCCCATACCCTTTCACCATATTGTGTTTATCTATCTGTAGTGATATCATGATTATGAATAAAATGAGTCATCACAAGCTGGTTCATTTTAAAAACAAAAGGAGAGTGGAATGATGGCCTGGTGGGCAGTTGCGGCGGTTGCGGCATTTTTTATAAAAGGATTATGCGGGTTTGCAAATACGCTGGTATTTACAAGTATATTGAGCTTTTCTAACAACAATAGCGTGATTTCGCCGGTGGAGTTACTGTTGGGATATCCAACCAATATGATTCTGGCTTGGAGAGAACGCAGATCCATAAAATGGAGTATATGTATTCCGTTATCGATCTTAGTTGTCATGGGCAGTGTACCCGGCATTATATTTCTTAAAAATGCGGATGTGCGCATGATAAAAATTTTCTTTGGGTTTATCATCATTCTCATAGGCATGGAAATGCTGTACCGGGAATATCATACAAAACCTGTTAAGCAGTCCAAGATCCTGCTTGGATTGATTGGGATTCTGTCAGGACTGCTTTGCGGCCTGTACGGGATAGGGGCCCTTTTGGGAGCTTATGTAAACAGAGTTACAGATGACACCCACTCTTTTAAAGCTAATATCTGTATTGTTTTTTTGATTGAGAATACATTGAGGATTTTTTTGTATGGGTTATGGGGAATGGTTTCGCTTGAACTGGTAAAAACATCCATTATGCTGATTCCGTTTATGCTTCTGGGACTTTCACTTGGCATTTTTAGTGGAAGGATCCTGCCGGAGAAAGCAGTCAGAAAATTAGTTGTTGTCATGCTGATTATTTCAGGCGCGGCATTGGTAATGAAAAGTATATAAACGCACAGAAAAAATGACTAAAAATTAATAATTAAAATGAATAAATTAATGCAATTTTGGGATGTGCAATTCTGTAAAAAGATGGAAATTGTTAAAACAGTGACAATAATAGGGGATAAAAGCGATAAAAATATACAAAATATATAAAAAGCTATTTACAATCAGAGAAGCTTATGGTAGTCTATAAATACAGAGGATAAACACGCGTTTACAAGGTGATGACATGAAAATTACAAGTGCAGAGATTGCAAGACTGGCAAATGTTTCAAGAAGTACAGTTTCCCGGGTGGTCAATAATTATTCCAATGTACCTGATGAAACCAGAAAGAAAGTTTTGGATGTGATCGAGAAATATGGATATGAACCGAATTCCTTTGCCCAGGTGCTTGCCGGAAAAGCAAGCAGGGAAATTGCCTTATTCATCTCGGATTGTGATTCAAGCAGAAAAAGGTGGAAGGGAACAGAGTCCCCATATTTTATGAGATTGATCGCTGAATTGATCTCTCAGGGTAAACAATATGAATATATGATCTCGGTTGTTGTGGTTACGCAGAAGTCAGATTTCGCTAAGATAGAGAATATGTATTTGAGCAGGATGATCTGCGGCGGAGTTTTTGTCGGCTTTGAGTTTGAGATGAAGTCGATCAATGAATTGGCATTACAGGGATTTAATATGGTGGTGATCGACCCGAATGTGGATATGATACAGGCGGAAAACATACGGGGTATCTACAGCCAGAACCAGGATGCAGGCTATTTGGCCACAAGCTATCTGATCAGACAGGGGCACAGGCAGATCGTGCATCTTTCCGGAGATGACAGGTTGTCCAGCCGGGATCGTGTGATAGGCTATAAAAGGGCTATGCTGGAAGCCGGCCTGGAGGATGAATGCCGGATCGAGGCGGGCAACTTTAACAGTGAGACAGCATACAAAGCGGCGGAAAGGATATTACACACGCCTGCAACTGCCATTTATGCAGCCAATGATCTGATGGCCATTGTTGCCATGCGTGCGGCCAATGATCTGGGGCGGAAGGTTCCGGAAGATATTAAGATAGTTGGCTGCGACTACAATTCTAACTATGAGGACTTAGGGTATCATTTGACAACAGTGGAGATATCGGTGCGTGATATTGCAAAAACAGCGGTGAGGGCAGTGATCGGAATGGAAAAGGGGGACCGTTTGATCTGCCCTGCCAGATTTAGAAAAGGAGTGACGGCTTGACAAAAAGCCTTGTCACTTTTGCAAAAAATAAACGCGCGTTCACGATTTTATAAACGCGCGTTCACAAAAACCTTGCTGTATATGCGATCTTAGAAGGGGGATTGGAATGGCAGAAATTATTTATAACACGTCAACCAGGGAATTTCATCTGTGCAACCAGAGGATCAGCTATATTTTATCCGTTCTTGAAAACGGGCAGCTGGGCCAGTTGTATTTTGGAAAGAAGCTGACCCACAGGGATTCTTTTGCACACTTTATCCAGATGAGAACACAGAGCCACACGGCTTATGTGTATGAAAATGATTTTTTGTTTTCACTTGATACCATACGGCAGGAATACCCGTCTTATGGAACGACTGATTTCAGAGAACCGGCATACCAGATCGAGCAGGGCAACGGCAGCAGGATCACTGGATTTGCTTATAAATCCCATGAGATCTATTCGGGAAAAAAGAAATTAAACGGACTTCCGGCTATTTATACAGAGGATGACCAGGAAGCCGTCACTCTGGATGTCATTTTAGAGGATCCGCTGATCCAGGTACAATTGATCTTGTCCTATACGATTTTTGAGGATTATGATGTGGTCTGCCGGAATGCAAAATTTGTAAACCATGGCTGCCGGACAGTAAAACTAAACCGGGCAATGTCATTATCCATAGATCTGTATGATGATGATTTTGAAATGATCCAGTTGGATGGCGCCTGGTCAAGAGAGCGTCATATCGTCCGCCGGAAGCTGGTTGGAGGAATACAGTCTGTTTCCAGTGCCAGAGGTGCAAGCAGCATGGACCACAATCCTTTTATTGCCTTGAAGCGTCCCTGGGCAACAGAGCAGTCCGGGGAGGTGTACGGATTTTGCCTGATCTACAGCGGCAATTTTTTGGCGCAGGTTGAGGTGGACCGCTATGAGACCGCCCGTGTTATGATGGGGATCAATCCCTTTGAGTTTTCCTGGATGCTGGAGACCGGGGAGGAATTCCAGACTCCGGAGGGGGTAATGGTTTACTCCTGTGAAGGATTGAACGGCATGAGTCAGAATTTCCACAGCTTGTTCACCAAACGACTGGTGAGAGGGCCCTGGAGAGAAAAAGAACGTCCCATCCTTTTGAATAACTGGGAAGCCACCTTTTTCAAGTTTGATGAAAAGAAAATATTAGACATAGCTGAGAAGGCCAGACATCTTGGGGCGGAGCTGTTTGTATTAGATGATGGATGGTTTGGAAAACGGGATGATGCGGGAAGTTCTCTGGGTGACTGGTACAGTGATCTGAACAAGCTTCCGGACGGCGTGGAAGGGTTGTCCAAAAAGATTGCTGAACTTGGCTTGGAATTTGGCTTATGGTTTGAACCGGAGATGATCAATAAGAACAGTGAATTGTATCAAAACCATGGAGAGTGGGTGATCAGGGTGCCGGAACGCCCCATGTCCCAGGGAAGAAATCAGTATGTTCTGGATTTTTCCAATCCTGAAGTCGTGGATCATATCTATAATATGATACACAAGGTTTTGAGCAATTCCAAGATTTCATATATAAAGTGGGATATGAACCGGAATATTACGGAGGCGTATGGCGCAACGCTGGGGGCTGAGAAACAGGGTGAATTTTTCCACAGATATATATTAGGAGTATATGATTTATATGAAAAACTGATCCAATCTTTTCCTGACATCCTGTTTGAATCCTGTGCAAGCGGCGGCGGGCGGTTTGATGCCGGTATGCTGTACTATGCGCCGCAGTGCTGGGCCAGCGATGACACGGATGCAGTGGAACGGATCAAAATACAATACGGGACAAGCATGGTGTACCCGCTGTCATCCATAGGCGCTCATGTTTCGGCTGTTCCGAATCATCAGGTGAAACGGATGACCAGCATCGGCTTCCGGGCAAATGTGGCCTTTTTTGGAGCGTTTGGATATGAGCTGGATCCGAATCAGATGACAGAGGCGGAGCAGAGCGCTGTGATGGAACAGATCCAATTTTACAAAAAATACCGGAATGTATTTCAGTACGGAAGATTTTACAGATTAAAGGATCCATTTGAAAATCAGGGCGATGCGGCGTGGATGGTAGTATCGGAGGACAGGAAGACAGCCATTGTCAGCTGCTACAAAGTGCTGGCCACACCCAATCCCAAATTGAAGAAAGTGCTGCTCAGAGGATTGGATCCCCAGATGATGTACGTCTGTGCTGAAACAGGAAGGTCTTATTACGGGGACGAACTTATGAACATGGGACTGTTAACGGATATGGAATTTACGGGATCTTCCGTAAGAAAAAAGGAGGTCACAAAAAAGAATTCCGGATCAGATATGGGTGATTTTACTTCTCAGCTGTATGTTCTGGAGTGCAGGGCACAAGGCAATTAGGCCGTTTCACTGTGAAGAAGGAGGAACGCTATGGTAGAAAAGAACTCGAAAATAAAAATGCCTTTTTGGAGAAATATTAAAGTAGTGCCATATCTTTATATTCTTCCAAATATGATCTTGTTTTTAGTATTTATGATTATTCCCATATTCATGTCATTTTACTATAGTACTGTAAAATGGAATGGAATGGGGACGCCGAAATTTATCGATATACAGAACTATCTGTATATTTTCCAGGATAAAGTATTCCTAAAATCCATTTTTAATACGTTCTATTATACGGTTGCCACTGTACCCCTTTTAATGGTGCTTGCATTGTTTTTTGCAGTGCTGCTGAACAGTGCGATTCCGCTGAGAGGAGTGATCCGTTCTGCAATATATGCACCTGCAGTAGTGTCCACCGTTGTTGTGGGAACGGTGTTTACCTGGATCTTCCAGGATCAGCTTGGGCTGATCAATTATTTGATCCGGTCAATGGGCGGCACGGCGATCCAGTGGGCGAATGACCCCAAATTTGCAATGGTCATGCTGATCGTTGCAACTGTATGGCAGAGGACCGGATACAATATGGTGATCTACCTGGCAGGTTTACAGGGAATACCAACGGATGTGATGGAGGCAGCAACCATCGATGGTGCAAGTACCTGGCAGAAATTCCGCTACATCACCCTTCCCCTTCTTAAGAATACGCATATGTTTGTAATGATCACTTGCATGATCCATGCGTTCCGTTCATTTGACCTGGTCTATACCATGACGCAGGGAGGTCCGCTGAATGCAACAAAGACCATGGTAATGTATGTCTATGAGCAGGCATTTAATAAGAATTACTATGGCAGGGCGGCGGCCGGCGGTATTGTATTATTTGCGTTTATGGTGGTACTCACATTGATCAGGTTCAGGATTGAGAAGGAGGATTAGCATATGAACGATTCAGGACGTATGGGCATGGATAGGAGAAAATACAGGCTGATGAAGACGGCGGTCTTTCTGCTTATGTTTTCAGCGGCAGTGATAGCGTTATTCCCGTTTTACTGGATGATGGCAACCGCAGTGAAACCAGTGGATGAAATATTTGCATTTCCCCCCAAGTTATGGCCAAGTGAATTTATATGGTCCAATTTTGCAACAGCACTGTCCAGGGCGCCATTTGGGCTTTATTTCAGAAACAGTTTTATAGTAACTTTGCTCTCAACCGTGATAACGGTTTGTATCAACCTGCTTGCAGGGTTTGCCTTTGCAAAATACGATTTTAAATTTAAAGAATTTTTGTTTCTGATCGTATTAAGTACATTGATGATCCCCCTTCAGGTCACCATGATCCCGGTATTTGTCATTGCATCCAAGATCGGAATCCGTAATACGCTGTGGGGTGTGATTATCCCGCCGTGTGCCGAAGCACTGGGACTTTTTATGTCCCGCCAGTTTATCAGTGACATCCCCGATGGATTGATCGAGGCGGGAAGGATCGATGGCGCCACAGAGTTTACGATTTTTACAAAGATCATACTTCCCAATGTGAAACCGCTTATCAGCGTGCTTGTGATCTTCACGGTTATGTGGCGTTGGAATGATCTGCAGTGGCCGTTGATCATGCTTTCCAATGATAAGTATTACACAGTACAGCTGGGATTATCTAATCTAAACGGGGCGCAGTATGTTAACTGGAATGATATGATGGCAGCTTCGCTGATATCTGTGCTGCCGGTCCTGGTGGTATTCCTGTTATTCCAGCGGCAGTTTGTACAGGGGGTTGCTTCCAGCGGTATTAAAGGTTAGGGAGGAAGGGGAATACAAAAACAAATAAATGCGAAACACATAAACACAATATACATAAACACGAAAGTGTAAAAATATAAAGGAGGAGTATTTTATGCGTAGAAACAGAGTCAAAAAGGTTATGGCAGTTATGCTGGCGGCAGGTATGGTAAGCGGATTGGCTGCCTGCGGCGGAAAAACCGCAGAAAAACCAGCGGCAACACCAGCGGCAAAAGAAGCGGCGGCAGAGACAACGGCAGAGGCAGCAAAAGGGGCAGATGCGGCAGCGGAGGAATTAAAAGCGGAAGAGGGGGCGGAAATTGAAATCGCATATTGGGAAGGATCCACTTCTGACAAAGACGCATGGGATGAGTTGATCGCAAATCTTCAGAAGGACCATCCGGAGATTAAGATCATTCCCCAGACATATCCGTCTTCAGATTACAGAGATATGCTGGACACCAGGATTGCGGGAAATGACTGGCCGGATGTAATGCGTTATACCTATCAGAGACTTGGTAAATTCAAACAGGCGGACGTAATGCTGGACCTGAGCCCTTATATTGCCCAGGAGAGCCTGGATGATGTTTCACCGGCATTTTTATCCGCATGTACATATGAGGGAAAACTGGTAGCCATGCCTCATCATACGGATACAGTGGCAATGTTTTACAACAAGAGGATGTTTGAGGAAGCTGGGATAAGGATTCCCACCAGTGTGGAAGATGGTTATTCATGGGAAGAAATAACTGATATTGCAAGGACCTTAAAGGATAAATACAGCCTGCCTTATGCATTTGGCGGTATCTGGGAGAATAACAGCGGTTATCGCTATCTTCCGTTCATTTACATGAATGGCGGATCTGTGCTGAACGAGGCCCAGGATGCTGTTACAATGGATTCACCGGAGGTATTAGAGGCAATCAAACTGTATGAGGATTGGAGAAAAGAAGATCTGGTTGCCAACACTGCATTTTCAGGAGCCACAACCACCAACTCATTGTTTGTAGCGGAGCAGACTGCATTTACATTCTCAGGAAGCTGGCATTGCTCCTATATGCAGGAGAATATGGGCGACAAATGGGGAATGACATATATGCCGGTCCGCAATGGAAAAACAGGATCTGATATGGGCGGCAATGCAGTATTTGCATATTCAGAAACAAAATATCCAAAGGCAGCGGCAATTGTCATTGATTATATCACCAATGCTGAGAATATGAAGACATTCTGCGAGACAGGTGCGTTCATTCCTGTAAGAACCAGCCTTTTGGAGGGCGGTGTAGAATATAAGGTATTCCCGGACGAGATGAGGATCTTAAATGAGATCGTGGCAACGATCGATCCCAAGATGGCGGCAGATGAGACTTCCGTATCCTTCCAGCAGTTAAATGAAGTATTTAACGAAGAGATGGATCCGCTGGCAGTGAACAATTCTGCAACAGCGGAACAGGTGGTGGCAGCATGCCAGGAGCGTATGACAGAAGTTTTGAATGAGCAATAATACAGGATGTGGAAAGGGGCACAACATGGCTTTGAAGATTACATTTCTGGGCGCAGGAAGTTCCGTATTTGCCAGAAATGTTCTGGGTGACTGTATGATCCATCCGGAACTTGAAGATATGGTATTTTCATTATACGATATAGATGAGCAGAGATTGGAAGACAGCTATCTGATGCTGAATTCCATGAAGCATCATTTTGGGAAAAACGTAATACTGGAAAAATATGTGGGAGAAGCAATGCTTCCCAATGCCCTTACAGGATCTGACTTTGTGATCTGTGCGGTTCAGGTTGGAGGGTATGACCCATGTACCATTTCGGATTTTGAAATCCCGAAAAAATACGGCTTAAGGCAGACGATTGCAGACACGTTGGGAGTGGGAGGCGTATTCCGCGCATTAAGAACCATCCCGGTTCTGGAAATGTTTGGAGAACATGTGGAGAAATATTGTCCCAATGCGGTTTTCCTTAATTATACGAACCCAATGGGAATGTTAAGCGGATATATGCAGCGCTATTCCAATGTGAATTTTATCGGCTTATGCCATAGTGTTCAGGTCGCAGTGCCAAAGCTTTTTGACGGCATTGGCATGGAGTATGACGATAAGGTGCAGTGGAAGATTGCAGGGATCAATCATATGGCATGGCTTTTGGAAGTCAGCCGGGACGGGGTGGATCTGTATCCGGAGATCAAACGCAGGTCAAAGGAGCTTGGATATCCGGAGGGAGACAAAGTACGCCACGAGATCATGCACCGGTTTGGATATTATGTCACGGAATCCAGCGAACATAATGCGGAATATATGCCGTACTTTATTAAAGATAAATATCCGGAATTGATCCAACGGTATAATATTCCCCTGGACGAATATCCAAGAAGATGTATCAGGCATATTGAAGAGTGGCAGAAGATGAGGGAGGAGCTGATCAATTCACCTGATCTGGGACATGAGGCGTCCAAGGAATATGCAGTTCAGATCATCCATTCCATTGTGAACAATAAGCCGTTTAAATTCGGCGGAAATGTGATCAACCATGGAATGATACCCAATCTTCCGGCCAAGGCATGTGTGGAGGTACCCTGTATCTCAGATGCTTCCGGCATTGCGCCGGTTTATGTGGGAGAATTGCCGGAACAGCTGGCGGCATTAAACAGAACCAACATTAATGTTCAGCTTATGACCATCGAAGCCGCGCGTACAAAGAAAAAAGAGGCGGTATACCAGGCAGTAATGCTGGATCCCCATGTGGCGGCGGAGCTTTCCATGGATGATATTACAGCTATGTGTGATGATCTGTTTGAGGCCCATAAAGATTGGATGCCGCAGTACAGGTAGCAAGGGAAAGGGGGAGCATATGACAGCTCCCTCTTCCTTTTTAGGAGGAAGATCCTGCAATGATCAAAAAATTGCGTTTGGGGATACATTTGGGGATACATTTGGGGATCCCCTATGTGGTTTTACCCGGAAATGCAGGCAGGACGGAAGATTTAAGAAAGGCGGTAGGCGGATTGGAAAAGAATGAAAAACCTGTTGTGGCAGTATTAATAGGAGATGGAAGCGGTGTTGGGCCGGAGCTGACGGCAAAACTGGCAGCAAAAGGGATTTTGAATGAACATGCAAGACCCGTTGTGATGGGGGATGTGCATTTATGGAAATACGCATTGGAGACATTTGATCTGAATGTTAACTGGAAGCTGTTTGATTCCATGGATACGGTTGACTGGGAGCATGGGATACCGGTGATCCATGTGGGGGACCAGGATCCGGGGATGATCGAGAAGGGGAAAGTAAATCAGATATGCGGCAAAGCATGTCTTGATATGATCTGCTATGCTGTGTCATTATTTAAAAATGGAAAGATCCAGGGAGTGTGTTATGCTCCTTTAAATAAAGGGGCCATGAAACTGGCTGACAGTCCTGCGGCAAGTGAGACAGAACTTTTTTCCATGCTTTTGGGACAGGAGGGTGAATGCGGTGAGATCAATATGCTGGATCAGGTATGGACAACAAGGGTGACCAGCCATATTCCGGTATCAGCAATCAGCAGCCAGCTGACAGTGGATGGGATCGTACAAGCGATCTGTCTGGCGGATAAGACGTTAAAAAAAGCAGGATACCGCCATCCGAAGATCGGAGTATGCGCTTTGAATCCCCACGCAGGTGAAGGCGGTCTATGCGGAGACGAGGAGGGCAGGGTGATCTCTCCGGCGATCCGGGAAGCGTCTGGAAGGGGAATTGATGCACAGGGGCCATTTGCATCGGACACTCTGTTTAAACAGGCCTTTGACGGAACATATAATGCGGTGGTGACCATGTATCATGATCAGGGGCAGATCGCCTTAAAGCTAAAGGGATTTGAACGGGGGATCACGATCGTGGGAGGACTGAACATGCCGGCAACAACCTGTGCCCACGGAACAGCCCATGATATTGCCTGGAAGGGAATCGCATCCACACAATCGCTGGAGAATGCTTTTTGTATGGTTTGCAGGATGGCGGGAGAATCCATTTAAAAATAACGTTTGTAAAATAAAAACCTCGGACTGCCTGATAGGCAAGCTTTCGAGGTTTATCAGTAGCAAAAGGGAGACATGAACTCTCGACATAGGCCCATAAAAACCAATAAAATAAGGAGATTTGAGCACATCATCCGAAAGTGTAATGAAAGGTGTAATCAAAAATCAAGTATTTGGACATCTGAATAAGTCCATGAGTATGTAATCACTACACATATTCCTGGACTTATTTTAGTGCTCAAGGTAGCTGCTTAGAACGACCAGATAATTGCTGGGACGATAATAACCTTGTGGAGGAACGTATTGATGGTAAAAAACTTAATATGTACATGCGAGGTATCGATGTAATTGCCGCAGAAGCAGATAACGTGGTATACTACTATATATTGAACGAGCATGGGGACGTATCCGAGCTAAGAAATCAAGGTGGAATCTGCAAAGCCTCATATGAGTATGACGCGTTTGGGATTGAGAGAAATCCTAACAAAGAGGATGATAATACAATAAAATAGGTACGCGCCAGTGGGGTGGAGGTGATCCAAAAGGGATAGTAAAATGGGAAGATATACTAATGGATTTATCCGATTGGGATAATCACTAAAATTTGGAGGCAATTATGTACATATTAAGAGAAGGCGATGAGCCAATGGAACTGCCAGTAGACAAGTTAAAAGAAAATGTTTTTGATGATATTTGTTTTTCAAGATGTATATTTACAAACCTGGATATGAGGCATTCCACCTATATGAACTGTGATTTTAGATATGCAGAAACAAAATGTACTCTATTTAATTATTCTAATTTTGAGAAATCGAGATTGATCTTGATGGAATCTGCTATGGCTGACTATAGCAAGGCAAATCTGAAATCGACTTTAATTATTTCCAGTGATTTTTCTGGAGGAAGCTTAAATGGAGCAGATTTAACAGGTTCAACACTTTCCAACGTAAACTTTAACTTTTGCGACTTAAGAGGCGCTATTTTAGAGTGCGAGGGACTGGATACATGTACTTTTGACAACGCAGTATATGATGATAGTACAGTATGGAGTTTAGGTTTTAAGCCTAATTTATTTGGTGCTAAGTTAATCAGCTCCTCTTATTTTAATGATGCATCAAGCAACGATAATGTAGCTAAACATCTTCTGCATTATTATAAGGACGAGGGTACAACAATGTGATTCTATTACTTAATTGCAGTGTTGCATACATATGAGGACTACAAAATATACTCAAATATGCGTATAAATAGCAATTAAATAATGATTGGAGGAATTAATATTGGATGAAATATTAAAACAATTAACAATCGAGTATTTAGAGGCTGTTGAAGATAGGTGTATGTTGTGTAGGTCAATTTATAGCATTACTTAATAAGTCATTTATGGGAATTGCTGAATATAAAAATTCTATTACCATTTAAGAGCTTAGATATATTTATCAATACTGGGATCGATTAAGCGCAGGCGTTAGATTTTATGAAAAGGGAATGGAGGTAATGGCACCATGGTTAAAGTGGTTTTAAAATCAAAAAAGTTTGCTTTGACCTTAGTTGCGGAATCAGATTGGCAATGCCACGTGTATTTTTCAAAACGCAGTAGCTTTAAAAAAGTTTATCTTGGGATAGAAAGAGTTGAATATGTTTGTTCACACTTGATATCTGGATTAACGAAGAAGTTGATGGAGGGAGAGGGGATATACAAGCATGGAGATATAGATGTTTTTTGGATCATGTCACTATTTGTCGGACATGCCAGTCTTTATGGAAATGTATCCGATATGGGTTTTAAACTCTTTTGTGTTGAGGATGGAGGGCATTATCTTCCGACAATTACTTTAACTCAGCAGTGCATAAATGATTGGGTTGCACAGTTGTCAGATCTTCGCATGAAATATCAATCAGAAAGTTAATTGAACGATTTCAAGCATTAAAAAATGGTTGCTTCAAGAAAATCCTGAACACACCATCGTATGATCAGGTTTTTCCCAAAATAGTACATTTGGATTTGCAGTTGTGGAATATAAAAAAGGGGCAGCAAAGAGTGCTGTTGTATCTAACGGAATGGGAATAGCGAAACACTATGGTTCAGAAATATGGAACAATATTAATTATTACACACCATATAATTGCAGTAATTCCATAGATGATGTTTTGTTGAAAAATTATGACTTCATAGATCATACTGTGAAAATGATGGCACAACGGCAGAATAAAATGGATGAACTATTAAGATCTCTAGATCCTCGTTACCATAAAGAAAGTATTTTAAATCAGATTTAATGTAATAACGGTTGATTAAGTTCATTGCCAATGAAGTATGTGTTTTAATGATACGTGCTTTGTTGGCAATGGTATGAACAGAAAAAATAAGTTAGGGAGATTCTAACAGTGAAAAAACTATTTTGGATAGCTGCTTTTTTTATGACATTATCTTTAGGTTTAATTATTTTTGTCTTTTTCTTTGCAAAAGAAACAGATGGCAGATTAAAACTTGCTATCCTGACTATAGGTTATTTGCTATTTTTTTTGTTTGGTTCGATGTTTATGGCAACCTTGTTAGAAATTATACAACCATATAAATTTCTTATTGGTAAAAGAGTAGATATGGATGAGTGTATTGTACGAAAAGAAACTAATATTGTTTCAATAAATAATCTATGCGATGAGATCAGTAAGAAAGGTTATGTTTTAGAAGAGCTATCCTGTGAGATGGGAAATATAAAGATTTTTCAGCAAATTGAGCACAGAAAGAGAAGAACGATAGTGAATTATATAATTATTATGGATTATTTTCCGGATATCACTTCTCATCAGTTTGTTATTGTTGAAGAATTAATAAATTCAGCTACACTTAAAAGTGAAAAAAAAGAAAATTTAAAAGGATTGATTCACAGAAGGTATATATTATGTACATTTTCAAACAATGTGAGTGATGATAACATTAAGAAATTCATATTTAGTGCTAATTTTGCGACTATGATATATTTGCCGTTGATAGTAGATACTGAGTCTAAAGTTGTTTACCATGCATCAATATTATTAAAATACGATAGTGGGAAAGTACTTGAAGAGTTAACACAAAGAGTTTCTTCTATTTTTTATAAGTAGAGCTTGTCCGATAAAGGTATAACACGAACAAATGGAAGGGGAGCGGCGTGAGGCTAGAACTTTGCATTAAATATGGATATTATGATGAAGGTTACCTTTTTATTGCCAGCAGAACTAGAAAGAGGGGGACAGGTAGAATCTTTACAAAATATCTGGAAAGCTTATGTAACTGGACATGAAGATTAAAAAAACATTGCTGAATCATTATTGTTTTGATCAGAAGGATGTGTCAGATAAAGAACTTGGACTGGAACAAGCAGCAAATAAAAGAATGATTATATGAGTGTAAACAAAAGTAAACATGATTTTTCAAAAGCAAAAACCCCGAAACACTTGATTTACCAAGCTTTCAGGGCCATTCACAAGTAGCGGAAGGGAGACTTGAACTCTCGACACCACGGGTATGAACCGTGTGCTCTAGCCAACTGAGCTATTCCGCCATATTAGATTTTGGTAGGTAGTGGGGCCTACAGGGCTCGAACCTGTGACCCTCTGCTTGTAAGGCAGATGCTCTCCCAGCTGAGCTAAGACCCCACATTCCAAGGCTTTCGCAGCAGCTTAATCGCGACTGCCTGTACAGTATATGATAAATTGTGGTAATTGTCAAGACTTTTTCTGCAATTTTTTTTATAGAAATTTTCTTAGTGTTTTATATGGGATTATGGTATAATATCGGAAGGCAATATGTAATTGTAAAGAACTAGGAAAGGACCCCTGATACCGCTTATGTATAACTTTATTGTAAACCCTAATGCGGGAAGCGGCAGAGGCATGAATCTCTGGAAAGTCATGGCCCGCTATATGGATAATCATAATATAGAATATGAAGCTTTCCTGACAGAGGGGACCGGCGATGCCAGATCCATTGCCAGGAAGCTGACTGATGGTGTGCGGGAACCGCGGTATATCATCGTGGTGGGCGGCGATGGGACCATGAATGAGGTCCTGGACGGCGTTTCTTTCCATGCCCCTTTAAGCCTGGGGTATATACCGGCTGGTTCCGGCAATGATCTGGCCAGAAGCCTGCATATGCCCAGAAGTGTGATCAAGTGTCTGAAAAAGCAGCTTACACCCAGACATTTTACCATGATCGATTATGGAGTCCTCTCTTACGGGGAACAGGAACTGTCCCACAGACGTTTTCTGGTGAGCGCAGGCATCGGATATGATGCGGCTGTGTGCCAGGAGGCGCTGACATCCAGATGCCGGCAGCGTTTAAGCCGCATGGGATTGGGCAGACTTTCTTATATCATTTTAGGCATCCGCCAGTTTTTCAGATGCAAGTCCTCCAAGGGCTACATTGTGCTGGACGGTGTCAAGAAGGTAGAGTTTAACAACATACTTTTTATCTCATGCCATATCCAGCCCTCAGAGGGCGGCGGTTTTTTGTTTGCCCCCAAGGCGGATGGATGTGATGGAAAGATGAATATATGCGTGGTCAGCCACGCAACCAGGACAAAGCTGATCCCGGTGCTTTTGTCAGCCTTTGCAGGCCGCAGAGGCAGGCAGAAGGGGGTCAGGAATTTTGAGTGCAGGGAGATCGCTATCCACACGGAGGCAGCCCTTCCCGTCCATGCGGATGGGGAATTCTGCGGGCTTCAGACAGATATCCAGGCAGGATGTATTGCCCGGAAGGTGCGGATGATGATATAATACTGCCAAACCGAGACGGTTATAGTGACAGTTATAGAGACAGTTATAAGGAGATATTATGAGAATCGGACAAGGATATGATGTGCATAAGCTGGCAGAGGGCCGCAGGCTGATTCTGGGCGGTGTGGATGTGCCCTATGAAAAGGGACTTTTGGGACACTCAGATGCGGACGTGCTGGTACACGCAGTGATGGATGCCCTGCTGGGGGCTGCTGCCCTGGGTGATATCGGACAGCATTTTCCGGACACGGACCCGGCATACAAAGGGATTTCCAGCATAGAACTGTTAAAAAAGGTGGGGGAACTCCTGGAGGAAAAGGGATATGTCATAGAAAACATTGACGCCACCATTATTGCCCAGAGGCCGAAACTCGCGCCCTACAGGCCCCGGATGGCATCGAATATAGCCGATGCACTCCATCTGGATGTGTCCAGGGTCAGCGTCAAAGCTACCACGGAGGAAGGACTTGGTTTCACAGGAACCGGGGAGGGGATTTCTTCTCAGGCAATTACCTTATTGACGGAAGTGGCTGATTACTGCTATGATAATAAAATGATGGCAGAGGGCTGCAAAAGCTGTCCTGGCTGTGGCCGGGGATGAGATCAAAAGATTTATAATGATAAGCAGCTTATTAGGATATGAAGGTAAAACATAACCCTTGTCCGTTTAGGGTATGCAAAGCAGAGAAAGAAATAATCCATGAGGAGAATGAGAATATGAAAATATTTAACACATTAAGCAGAAGAAAAGAAGAGTTTGTACCCCTGACGCCAGGTGAGGTCAAGATGTATGTCTGCGGCCCCACTGTCTATAATCTGATCCATATCGGGAATGCAAGGCCCATGATCGTGTTTGACACAGTGCGCAGATACTTTGAGTACAAGGGATATAATGTGCGCTATGTCTCCAACTTTACGGATGTGGACGACAAGATCATCAAGAAGGCGATTGAGGAAGGCGTGGATGCGGATACGGTTTCCCAGCGCTATATTGAAGAATGCAAAAAGGACATGGCGGGTATGAATGTTAAGCCGGCCACCGTTCATCCCCAGGCAACCCAGGAAATCTGCGGTATGCTGGAGATGATCCAGACCCTGATCGACAAGGGCCATGCTTATACGGCTGCGGACGGAACCGTTTATTTCAGGACAGGTTCCTTTGAGGAGTACGGCAAGCTGTCCCATAAGAACCTGGATGAGCTTCAGTCCGGTTTCCGCGAGATCAAGGTGACCGGTGAGGAAGGCAAGGAAGATCCCAGCGACTTCGTGCTGTGGAAGCCGAAAAAGGAAGGGGAGCCATACTGGGAGTCCCCATGGTGCAAGGGCCGGCCGGGCTGGCATATTGAGTGCTCTGTGATGTCCAAACGGTATCTGGGTGACCAGATCGATATCCACGCGGGCGGCGAGGATCTGATCTTCCCTCACCATGAGAATGAGATCGCACAGAGTGAATGCGCCAATGAAAAACCGTTTGCAACCTACTGGATGCACAACGCATTCCTTAACATCGATAACAGGAAGATGTCCAAGTCCCTTGGAAACTTCTTTACAGTGCGTGAGATCAGTGAAAAGTATGATCTGCAGGTACTGCGCTTCTTTATGCTCAGCGCCCATTACCGCAGCCCGCTGAACTTCAGCGCGGATCTGATGGAGGCGTCCAAGAACGGCCTGGAGCGTATCTTAAACTGTGTGGATAAGTTAAAGGACCTGGATGCAAAGGCTGAGGGTGCGGACGTTACCGATGCAGAGAAGAGTAATATGGAAGAAGCAGGCAGGCTGCTTGGCAAGTTTGAGGAAGCCATGGATGACGATTTTAATACAGCTGATGCCATTTCCGCAGTGTTTGAGCTGGTGAAGCTGGCCAACTCCACGGCGGATGCTTCCAGCACCAAAGCATATGTGTCCTATCTGAAAAAGACCATTGAGGATCTGTGCGATGTCCTGGGCATTATCACAGAGAAAAAGGAAGAAGTGCTGGACAGCGATATCGAGGATATGATCGCGGCCAGACAGCAGGCAAGAAAGGATAAGAACTTTGCGCTGGCAGATGAGATCCGCGGAAAACTTCTGGATATGGGTATTGTCCTGGAGGACACCAGAGAGGGTGTAAAGTGGAAGAGAGTGTAACCACAACAGATTTTCTCACATATTATAAACAGTGTATGAAGCTTGAACCAGTGGACGCGAATTCCTACTCGCCACTGGTTCTGGCCTATATTGGGGATGCGGTGTATGAACTGATCATCCGCGCCAGGGTCATCAACCAGGGCAGCATGCAGGTGAACAAGATGCACAAGCGCAGTGCCCAGCTGGTAAAGGCACCCACCCAGGCCGCCCTCATAAGGGCGGTGGAAGAACTGCTGACAGAGGAAGAACATGGGGTGTACAAGCGTGGACGCAATGCAAAGTCCGCCACAACGGCAAAGAATGCTTCGGTCATCGATTACCGGACCGCTACCGGAATGGAGGCCCTGGTGGGCTGGCTGTTCATTAAGGAAGAGTTTGAACGTCTGGTATACATTGTAAGCCAGGGCCTGATCCGGCTGGGGGAACTGCCTGTGGAAAGCGGGGCTGATCCGGCTGGAAGGACTGACTGTGAGGACAGGGACGGAAAATCCACAGGAGAAACCGAAGAAACAGGAGACATGAGATGAGATATGAAGAACTGACCATAGAAGGGCGCAATGCAGTGCTGGAAGCCTTTCGCTCCGGCAAGACCATTGACAAGCTGTTTGTACTGGACGGCTGTCAGGACGGGCCGGTGCGCACCATTGTCCGGGAAGCAAAGAAACATGACACGATCGTCAATTATGTGACCAAGGAACGTCTGGACCAGATGTCTGAGACAGGAAAGCACCAGGGCGTTATTGCATCTGCCGCCGCTTATGAATACGCAGAGGTGGAGGATATGCTGAAGGCCGCTGAGGAAAAGGGGGAACCGCCCTTTTTGATCCTTTTGGACGGGATCGAGGATCCCCATAATCTGGGAGCTATCATCAGGACAGCCAATCTGGCCGGCGCCCATGGAGTCATTATCCCAAAGCGCAGGGCCGTGGGACTGACAGCCACGGTTGCCAGGACTTCCGCAGGGGCCCTTAACTATACCCCGGTTGCAAAAGTTACCAACCTTACGGCCACCATGGAAGATCTGAAGAAAAAGGGCATGTGGTTTGTGTGTGCCGACATGGGCGGTGAAGTGATGTATAAAGTGAACCTGAAAGGACCCATTGGACTTGTGATTGGCAATGAAGGGGAGGGTGTGGGCAAGCTGGTGAGTGAACACTGCGATATGACAGCATCTATACCCATGAAGGGTGATATTGATTCACTGAACGCCTCTGTGGCAGCAGGCGTGCTGGCCTACGAGATCGTAAGGCAGCGCACCATGGCTTAACACCGGGGCGGTCCGCAGATATACGCATGAATCCCATTGATTTAGTAAGAGGTGATCTTATGTTGAAAATAATCGGTCAAACATCTGTTAAATTAACGGCATTCCTGGCAGCGGCCTGTGTGGCCGCGGGTGGGATCTCATCACCGGCGGCCCTGGCCCAGTCCGGCAAGGCGGCGGTGGAGATAGACGATGCCCAGGTGCCCCTTTACAGCAAACCGGCCGGAAGCTATGTGCGCACGCCCATTGCGTCCGGCACAACTACTTATAAGAACGAAAAGGCTACTCTGGACGCCTCCAATGTCTCAGAGGGTTATATCATGGTCAAGTACACGGGCAGCGTTGGGAAGATCAAGATACAGATAACCAAAAGCGGCTCCGAGACTTATACATATGATCTGAACAACAGCGGCGTTTATGAGGTGTTCCCACTGTCGGAGGGCAGCGGATCCTATCAGGTAAAGGTGTTTGAGAATATTCAGGGCAACCAGTATTCCCAGGCCTTCAGCCAGAGCATTGACGCGGGGGTCACCAACCAGTTTGGTCCGTTCCTGTACCCCAACCAGTATGTGAATTTTAATGCTGCCAGCGCAGCGGTCCAGACAGGTGCGGCGGTTGCGGCAGGTGCATCGGATCAGATCGGGGTAGTGGCAGCTATTTACAATTACGTGATTGACAACGTATCCTACGATACGGCCAAGGCCACCTCCGTTCAGTCGGGCTATCTTCCCAATGTGGATGTGGTGCTGGCCCAGAAAAAGGGGATTTGCTTTGATTATGCGGCACTGATGACGGCCATGCTCCGTTCCCAGGACATTCCCACCAAGCTGGTGGTTGGTTATACAGGGAACCTGTATCACGCATGGATCAACGTGTACCTGGAAGGACAGGGCTGGGTGGATAACATTATTTATTTTGATGGGAACAGCTGGAAACTGATGGATCCCACATTTGCATCCTCCAGCGGCCAAAGCCAGGAGATCATGCAGTACATTGGCAATGGCGCCAATTATAAGGCAAAATACAGCTATTAACAGGAGGCAAGGAGATGGCAAAGCAAGGAGAGGCGTATTACCGCTATTCCTACCGGGAGCTGTCCGCGTTCTGCCTGCAGATATCACTGCTGCTGGAAGCCGCGGTGCCGCTGGATGAGGGTCTTTCCATTATGGCCGAGGACGCGGCGGACAAAAAGGAAAAGGATATGCTGCTCTACATGGCGGAGGGCGTGGAACTGGGAGATCCTTTTTTTAAGGTGCTGGAAGACGCAAAGGTATTTCCTGACTATGTGGTGAAGATGGCTAAGCTGGGCCAGCAGACAGGCACCATGGACCAGATGATGCAGTCCCTTTCCCAATATTATGATAAGGAATACCGCCTGATACAGGCCATCAAGAATGCAGTGACCTATCCCATTATGATGGTTGTCATGCTTTTGGTGGTTTTGTTTGTTCTGTTTTCACGGGTCATGCCGGTATTTAACAAGGTGTATGAGCAGCTGGGGGCTCAGATGTCCCCGGTGGCTGTCTCGGCGATCCGCCTGGGAGGCGTATTCAGCGGAGGCGCCCTGGTGGTATCCGCCCTTTTGGCAGTGTTCATAGGCGGTATCTGGCTGGCTTCCAGGTTTGGCAAGAAGTTTGGCTTTGTGGAGCGGTTCATCAGCTATGTAAAGGGACGCAGCAAGATTGCCCTGGCCGTGGCCAACCGCCGTTTTACCGCTGTGCTGGCCCTGACCTTAAAGAGTGGAATGGAGCTGGAAAAGGGAATGGAACTGGCAAGGGAACTGGTTGCCAACCAGACAGTGGCTGAGCGCATTGGCAAATGTTCGGAACAGCTTCAGATGGGCGAGAGTTATTACCAGTCTATGAAGGACACTGGCCTGTTCTCAGGCTTTTATATACAGATGATCAAAGTGGGAAGCAGAAGCGGCCATCTGGATCAGGTCATGGAGGAAATCTCCGGTGATTACGAGGAGATGGCGGATGCCGCCATAGACAATATGATCGCCAGGTTTGAACCTACGATCGTAGCGGTCCTGGCAGTGTCTGTGGGGCTGGTGCTACTGTCTGTCATGCTTCCGCTGGTGGGAGTGCTGTCAGCGATCGGTTAGGAGGCCGGGTCATGAAGGTTCGGGACACAAAGAAAGAAAAGAATACCGTATATGGCTACCTGTTATCCCTGACAGCCATGGCAGTGGCAGTGGCGGTATTTGCCATTGTCACAATGAATTTTGCGGGCCGGACAGGGGGCAGGGAGGAAGAGACTTTAAAAAAAGCCGTTACAAGGGCTTCGGTCCAGTGTTATGCCATTGAGGGGCGTTATCCGCCCAGCGTGGAATATTTGGAGGAAAATTACGGGGTTCAGATCAACCGTAAGAAATATAATGTATTTTACGATGGCTTTGCATCCAATGTAATGCCGGAGATCAATATCATACCCATAGAGGAATAGGGGGCAACAGAATGATTCAGAAAACAGAGAAAAAGGGCCATACCATGAGTGTGCTTTTTACAATGCTGCTGTTTCTGGTATTTGTTCTGAGTGCCCTTTTTACAGTGCTGATCGGAAGCAGGGTATATGAGAACATTACAGTGCGCAGTGATCTGAATTATACGGGCAATACAGCCCTCAGCTATATTGCCAATAAGGTACGCCAGGGCGACCGGGCCGGCCTTGTGGATGTGGTGGACGTGGACGGGACCGGTGTGCTTGAGATGAAGCAGGAGATCGGGGGATCTGAATACGTGACCTGGATCTACTGGAAGGACGGTACTATCCGCGAGCTGTTTACAGATACTCAGAGCGGGCTGGGGCTGGAGGACGGACTGGAGATACTGGAGTGCGGCGGGCTGGAACTTAAAAAAAGCGGACCGCTGCTGCACATAGAAACGCTGGGAGAAGGGGGAGGTGCCATCAGTCTTTCTCTCAGGAGCGGAGGACTTGAGACGGATGAATAGGAAGAGCGGGTCCGGTTCAGGGCCATTTTTGATGGAAATGCTGGTGGTGGTGGGTTTTTTTATTATCTGCGCCAGCATCTGTGTAATGGTGTTTGTGAAATCAGACCGCATCAGCAGGGATGCCAGGGATATCAATCAGGCGGTCCTCATGGCCCAAAGCCTGGCAGAGGAGCTGAAGGCGGGACAGGAACCCCAGTGGAGCGGGACACTGCCGGACCGGAATATATGGGAGCATCTGGTAAATGCCGACAGCGAGGATCAGGCCCGGGCCGACTGGCTTAAGGAACTGACGGCCGGCCCGGGATACGAGGGGATGCATGCCATATATTGGGACAGCGAGTGGCAGGTTACTGAACCGTCATCCCATACGCCATATCTGGGAATCATTTACCAGGGTACGGTGGACAGCATGAGGCGGGCCGATATCCTGGTGATGCGCTATGATAACGGAGGCGATAAGGGGAAGGTCCTTTACCGCCTTCAGACGGAAGACTATGAGGCTCCGTAGAAGATGGTTTGGGAATATAAAATCCATGAAAGAGGAAACAGATGGCAGGACAGAACTCCAGAAATAAAGTTAATATCGGTGTCTCCTCCCTTATCCTTATTTTTATCGTGCTGTGTATGGCCACCTTTGGCCTGCTTTCCCTGAGCAGCGCCCAGGGGGACTTAATGCTGGCCAGCCGCAATGCAGAAGCGGTCACCGGATATTATGAGGCGGATAACAAGGGACAGCAGTGGCTGAAGGAGGTGGACCAGGTCCTTATGGAAGAGATGGGGAAGGGCCGGGATTCCACCCAGTGCAGCCTGGAAATAAAGGACCGGTTAGGCGAGCTTTATGACCGGGAAGCCGGCCTTATCACCACGGATATCCCCATGGACAGGGGGCAGTCCCTCCACATTGAACTGGTGCTCATGTGCGGGGAAAAACGTTACGAGATAAAATCCTGGTATGTGTACAGCAGTGAGGAGTACGAGATCGACAACTCCATACCGGTATGGGATGGTGGAGCCTCGTCCTCACAGGGGTGAGGGGGATCCTTAAGAGGCGGGGGAAGCTGTTTTTTTGAACATTGGATCCTGTGCGCCTGCAGGCTGGGGACACGTATCGTGATATAAAGGAGCAAGAAGTTATGAATGTTATGGAATTACTCACAGCAGCAGTGGAAAAGAATGCAGCCGATATTTTCCTGATTCCCGGCATGCCCTTTTCCTATAAGATAGGAGGCAGGATCATCTATCAGGGCGATGACAGGATCATGCCGGATGAGATGAATGAGATGATCGGGCAGATCTATGGACTGGCTAAGAACAGGAACATGGAAAAGGTACAGTCCCACGGGGATGATGATTTTTCCTTTGCCATCCCCGGCGTATCCAGGTTCCGTGCCAGCGTATTCAGGCAGAGAGGTTCACTGGCCGGGATCATCCGTGTGGTACGTTTTGAACTGCCGGACGCGGGGCAGCTGCATCTGCCCAAGAGCATCATTGACGTGGCAAAGCTGACCAAGGGCATGGTGCTTGTCACAGGTCCTGCGGGCAGCGGGAAAAGCACCACCCTGGCCTGCATCATAGATGAGATCAACCGTACCAGGAACGCCCATGTCATCACCCTGGAAGATCCCATTGAGTACCTTCACAGGCATAAGCTGAGTGTTGTGACCCAGAGGGAGATCGTGACTGATACGGACAGCTATGTCACCGGCCTGAGGGCATCCCTGCGGCAGGCCCCGGATGTGATCCTCCTGGGTGAAATGAGGGATTATGAAACCATCAGCATTGCCATGACGGCGGCTGAGACAGGACATCTCATCCTGTCCACCCTGCACACCGTGGGGGCGGCTAATACCATTGACAGGGTCATTGATGCATTTCCTCCCAATCAGCAGCAGCAGATCCGGACCCAGCTGGCCATGGTGCTGGACGGGGTCATTTCCCAGCAGCTGATCCCCACCGTGGACGGAGGCGTGCAGCCTGCATTTGAAATCATGTTCCTGAATAATGCCATCCGCAACATGATCCGTGAGTCCAAGATCCACCAGATTGACGGAGTGATCGCCACATCCCAGGAGGAAGGCATGGTATCCATGGACAACAGCCTGATCCGGCTTTACCGCGAAGGCAGGATCTCACGTGAAAATACCATTGCATACAGCAGCAACAGTGAGCTGATGGAAAAGAAATTGGCAAGATAGAGGGATATGGATAGAATAACCGTGAGTCTTTCCTGATATACTATACTTATGTCAGAGGGCAGTCAATGTCCTGGAAAGGAGCAACTCAATGAAGGTGGATAAGAGAAAAGTTGTGATCGTGGGAACCGGAATGGTTGGTATGAGTTATGCGTACAGCCTTCTGAACCAGTCGGTGTGTGACGAACTGGTGCTCATTGATGTAAACAGAAAGAGGGCGGAAGGAGAGGCCATGGACCTAAACCACGGCCTGGCATTTGCCAACGCCAGCATGACCATATATGCAGGTGATTACAATGACTGTTCAGACGCGGATATCGTGGTCATCTGTGCAGGGGTTGCCCAGAAGCAGGGGGAGACAAGGCTGGATCTTTTAAAGCGCAACGCCCAGGTGTTCCGCTCCATTATCGATCCGGTGACTTCCTCGGGATTTAATGGGATCTTCCTGGTAGCCACCAACCCGGTGGATATCATGACAAGGATCACCTGTACATTGTCAGGGTTTAATCCCAGGCGTGTGCTGGGCAGCGGCACGGCCCTGGATACAGCCAGGCTGCGCTACCTTTTGGGGGATTACCTGAAGGCTGACCCAAGGAACGTCCACGCCTATGTGATGGGTGAACATGGGGACAGCGAGTTTGTGCCCTGGAGCCAGGCGCTTTTGGCCACTAAGCCCATCCTGGAACTGTGCAGTGAATCCGGGGATGAACTGTGCCGCACCAGGTTTGAGGAGATCGAGGAGGAGGTGCGCACCGCCGCCTATAAGATCATTGAGGCCAAAAATGCAACATACTATGGCATCGGAATGGCCCTTACAAGGATCACGAAGGCCATTCTGGGCGATGAACACAGTGTGCTCACCGTATCGGCCATGCTCAGGGGAGAGTACGGCCAGAGGGACGTATACGTGGGTGTGCCGTGTATTATTAACCAGAACGGGATCCAGCGGGTTCTGCCCCTGTCGCTGACAGAGGAGGAGCTTGAGAAGCTGGGCCGGTCCTGTGATACACTCAGGGAGAGCTACGAAGGTATTTTTTAGACAGCAGAAGCCGGATGTTCCAATACTGTTGTGGCATCCGGCATTTCACTTCAATTTTGTATACGGATCACTTGTATTATCACTTGTGTTCTCTGCCTGACAGGAGTCTGACAGGGGAAAATAAAAAAAGTAAAATTAGTTGTTGACAAATATCTGGGCTCATGATAATATATACAAGGTTCGCGTGAGCGATACCAAATAAAGTTGCTGCTGTGGCTCAGTCGGTAGAGCGTCGCATTGGTAGTGCGGAGGTCACGGGTCCGATTCCCGTCAGCAGCTGAATGGATCCCTTGATTATTCAAGGGATTTTTTTGTTGCCCAAAAGCCATCCAAAGGTTCCGCCTTCAGAACGGAGGGGCATGTAATTGTTCCGTTTCTACAATTAATTTTGAATAATTACAAAATAAGCCCAAATTAATCATAAATAGAAAAATAATATCCGGGCAAATCCCTTCCGTTTTTAGCCACTTTGTGATAAGATTGATATTGTCCGTAAAATACAATCTTTTTGTAATGCGTTAATTGTGAGTTATTGTCATATATATGGGGGAGACTGCATGAGTAAATTTGTGAGTGATTTCATACGGGGGTCAGATATTTTTAGATATGCTGACTTCCGTTTTTTCTTTTTGGCAGGGGGGATAATGAATGCTTGACTGGATACTTGGCCTGGGGGCTTTTGGGATGTTTTTTTTGTATGACTGGAACAGGGTCTTTCTTAAAAAGCAGTGGATGTCCCACCTGTTTGCAGCCGGGAATGTGTGTCTGGCAGTGGTGGCTGTCCGTCTGGTACGGCTGTCCCTGACCGTAAGGTTTGGGGGATGGCTTTTGTGGCTTACGGGAGCGGCTGTTTTCCTGGTCCTTCTCATTTATACACTGTATTTTGCCCTCCCCTTTGACAGTACTTACTGCAAGGAGGCGGACCTGCACACGGTGTGCAGGAGCGGGATGTACGGCTGGTGCCGCCATCCGGGTATCTGGTGGTTTTTCGGATGCTTTTTCTGTCTGGGCATGTCCACTTCCCTTGGGGAACGGGTGATACTCTGCCTGGTCCTGTCCTTTCTCAACCTGCTGTATGCCTGGTACCAGGACCGCTGCATCTTTGCGGCGGAGTTTTCTGATTACGAGGATTATAAGAGAACCGTGCCATTTTTGATACCGAATTTCATACAAAACAGTAAAAGGCGGTGAGGATCAATGACATTTGAGGAAAAGCTGGCTAACCAGGAGTACGACCGGATCTGGCAGGAATACTGCGGTTTCCTGGATCTGGATATGGAATCCTATATGAGGATACAGCGAAGGCTGCTGGAAGAACAGATCCGGCTCTGGAGCAGCAGTCCCCTGGGGCAGAAGATATTAAAGGGCAGAACTCCTTCTAATGTGGAGGAATTCCGTTCCATGGTGCCCCTGACCACCTATGAAGACTATGCGGATGTACTGCTTCTAAAAAAGGAGGACATGCTTCCGGATAAGCCCATCATATGGCTTCAGACCACCTGGGAGGGGGGTAAACACCCTATTAAGGTGGCTCCCTACACCAATGCCATGCTGGAGACTTATAAGAATAACATTATCACCTGCCTTATGATGGCTACCAGCAAGGGGAGGGGAAGCTTTGACATCAGTATCGGCGATACCTTTCTCTATGGACTGGCGCCCCTTCCGTATATCACCGGGCTGATACCGCTGGGGCTGCAGGACCAGTTTCACATGGAGTTTCTGCCTCCTGTGAATGAAGCGGTGAACATGACGTTTTCCGAGCGCAATAAAAAGGGCTTTAAAATGGGGCTCAGCAAGGGGATCGATTTCTTTTTCGGCATGGGAAGCGTGGCTTATTATGTGAGCATGAGCATCGCCAGTCTGTCCGAAGGCGGCAGGAAAGGGGGATCCTCCTTAAAGAAGCTGTTTACCATGCCACCCAACATGGCTGTGAAGTTCCTTAAGGCAAAAAAACAGTGCCAGAAGGAAAACCGCCAGCTGATGCCAAAGGATCTTTTTAAGCTGAAGGGATTCCTTTGCGCGGGCACCGACAACCGCTGTTATAAGGATGATCTGGAGGAATTGTGGGGCGTGCGTCCGGTGGAGGTATTTGCCGGAACGGAGCCCAGCTTTGTAGGTACAGAGACATGGAACCGCAATGGACTGTACTTTTTCCCTGATGCATGTTTTTATGAGTTCATGCCTCAGGATGAGATGTACAGGAATATGGAGGATCCCTCCTACGCCCCCAAGACCGTGTGCATGGACCAGGTGGTGCCGGGAGAGGTATATGAGCTGGTTCTGACCGTGTTAAAGGGAGGGGCATTTGCCAGGTACCGGGTGGGGGATATGTACCGCTGCCTGGGTCTTGCCAGCAAGGAGGACGACACCAGGATCCCCAGGTTTGAATACATAGACAGGGTTCCGGACATCATCGATATCGCGGGATTTACCCGGATATCGGAGAATTCCATCAAGAATGTGATCGAGCTCTCAGGGTTAGAGGTGGCAGGCTGGGTGGCCCTGAAGGAGTTTACGCCGGATAAGGGCAGGCCGTATCTGCACATGTATGTGGAGCTGGCGCCGGGCACGGTGGTGAACCGTGCGGTGAGCAGGGAATTGTTAAAGGAGCATCTTACCATTTATTTTAAATATGTGGACCAGGATTACCAGGACCTGAAACGGATCCTGGGTATGGACCCGCTGGAGATCACAGTTCTTAGATGCGGCACGTTTAAGGCATACAAGGAAAGGGCTGGAAAGACGCTGAGACATATTAACCCTTCCATCCATGATGTACAGGAGATGGTAAGGATGCAGGAGCCGACAAACAGGCAGAGGAGATATTGAGTGTATGAGAAGTTATGTTTTTATTTCCGTCACAGCCTTATATTTCTACATGTTTCTCATGTTGGCCTTCCTGTCAGCTAAAAAGTCAAAGCTGGTCAGGGATTTCATCGCTGTTTTGGGAAGCATGATCTTATGGACAGGCGGCTCTCTGCTTATGAGGCTTACGGCATGGCCGTCCTACCAGGTATGGTTCCATCTTTCGCTGCTGGGAATTGCCCTGGTACCTTATACGTTCTTTTGTTTTATACGGGATTTCTGCGGCCATTCGCCCAGATCATCCCACCGTATGTGGCTGTTTTTGATATTGGCAGTAAATATCTATAACATGGCCACAAGGCATTTGCTGGAAGCGCCGGAGATCACCTGGATCGGCAGCAATGCGTTTTTCGTGTACCACATGACCTGGCGCGTGGTCGCAATCTACGGCATCTGCTTTCTGGTGGTCATCCATTCAGCGGTCATCATATGGAGCTGCAGGAAGAATAAGAGCGTGTGCTCTAAAGTGGTTCCCCTGCTCTCAGGCATCCTGCTGCTCTTTGCAGGCAACATGGCAGTGCCTGTGTTTAACGGGTTTCCCATCGATATCCTGGCAGGGGCGGTGAACGCGGGGGTCATGTTCTACACCCTGTATTCCAGGCATGTGTTTAAGATGACCCTGCTGTTTTCACGGGGAAACTGTTACATCATTGCAATGGCCATCAGCGCTCTGGCGTTTTATAACATTGCCCAGACACTGGAGCAGCTGATACGGACCTCGGTTCCCATGCTGGCGCCCTTTAGTGTTATGATCGTGGCCACCCTGACCATGCTGGCCACCATGCTGATCTATACAGTTGCCAAGGGTTTTTTTGACAAGCTGTTCATAAAAGAGGAGGTGAGCCAGACCGAGCGCCTGAGCGAATACACCTCCCTGGTATCCCAGTCCCTGAGGCTGAATGAGATACTTCAGGGCCTGGTGTCCGTGATCACGGATACCCTTCATGCAAAGAAGATCTATATCTGCATCAATGACGGGCAGGGAAATTATCCGGCCGTGTTCAGCAGCAGCCCTCTGGATGATAAGAATTTTATTTTGAACGGAAGCTCACCCCTTGTGGGCTGGCTGAAGAACCATGACACCTGCCTTTTGCTCAGGGACTTTAAGCGGACAGTGGAGTACAAGTCCATGTGGGAGGAAGAAAAAAGTCAGCTGGAAAATCTGAAGATCGAGTGCCTGCTTCCCCTGAAGGACGGAGATGACCTGGCAGGCCTGGTGCTCCTTGGAGGCAAGGACAAAAAGAGCAAACTGCGGTCAGGCTACACGGAGGAGGATATCATTTTCCTCAACTCCATTGAATCCGTAAGCTCCATTGCAGTAAAGAATTCCAGGCTGTATGAAAAGGCCTACGAGGAGGCCAGGACGGATGAGCTGACCGGCCTTTTAAACAGAAAGTATTTTTATGAGGTGCTGGAAGAAACATTTGAAAAATGCAGACGGACTTCCCTGGCTTTGTCCATTTTTAATGTGGATGACTTTAAGCTGTACAACCAGCTTTACGGCAACCAGGAGGGGGACCGGGCCCTGGTGCATATTGCGCGGATCATCCAGGGCACGGTGGGGGATAATGGTTTCTGCGCCCGTTACAGCGGCAAGGAGTTTGCTGTGATCCTGCCGGACTATGACATCTATTCGGCCCAGAATTTGTCGGAGAATATTTCGCGTCAGATCCAGAACATGAACCGGGACTGCGTGGAGACGTATCTCAAGCCTTTGACTGTCAGCTGCGGCATCTGCGCCATCCCTTACGGGGCGGCCAGTCTGCAGGAACTGGTATCCAATGCGGACTGTGCCGTATATCATGTTAAGCGCTCTGGGAAGAATGGGATCCGGGTCTATTCGGACGGCATCATCGGCATCCGGGACACGGATGAAGGGCTGGCCAAAAAGCACAAGAGCATGTATTCCGAATATGCGCCTACCATCTATGCCCTTACCGCTGCCATTGATGCAAAGGACCACTATACGTTCCAGCATTCCAAAAATGTAGCTTACTATGCGGTATCCATGGGGGAGGCCCTGAGGACCAGCGAGGAGTACAGGGAAATACTCAAGGAGTCCGCCCTGCTCCACGATATAGGAAAGATAGGAATACCTGAGAATATACTGAATAAGACCGGCAAACTCACAGATGAGGAGTACGAGGTGATGAAACGCCACGTGGAGGCATCGGTGGAGATTATCCGCCACCTTCCTTCCATGGATTACGTGATCCCTGCGGTCATCGGTCATCATGAGCGCTATGACGGCAGGGGATACCCCCGCCGCATTGCGGGCAGGGACATTCCCCTTGCGGCCAGGATCCTGTGTATTGCGGATTCCTTTGACGCCATGGTGTCAAAGAGAAGCTATAAGTCCAGCATGTCAGTGGATTTTGCCATCAATGAACTGGAAAAGGGTGCCGGAACCCAGTTTGATCCGGAACTGGTTCCCACATTTGTGGAGCTGGTCCGCACAGGGGTCATAAAACCTGTGCTGGACGAAGTCCAGGAAGAAACATAAAAAACAGCCTGTACGCCCGGTGGGGGATGTACAGGCTGTTTTGAAGATACAGCTGATTGGGGCTACAGCCTGATTTGGGACAGTGCCTGCTTTCAGAATACCATTTGGACCAATATCATGTAGCACACCGTGCCCAGGGCAATGCTTGCCAGCGTATTTCTTTTCCACAGGTGGAGGACCACCACCACGGCCACGGAGATCAGTTCCGGCAGGCCGTACGGATAGGTTAAGGGCGTGATGCCCTTCAGGCAGTAGACCACCAGCACGGCCATGATGGCGGCCGGAAGCACGCACCCAAGGTAGCGGATCAGCCTGGGCACCTCCTTTTTGCCGCCAAAGAGCAGAAAGGGGAGCCAGCGCGTGACCTGGGTGCACAGGGCGCAGATCAGTATGGTGGACAGTACATAGGCCGGGTTTGAAAGGTTTGTCATGGGTTGGTTTCCTCCATTTTCTTTTCTACTGCTTTTTGAAGGAACAGCAGAAAGGCTACTGTGGCTGCCAGGGCCGGCAGGATAAAGTTGGATGAGCGGATCAGCATCAGGAACAGGGCGCCGCATATAAATCCTGTTATGGCCGGTATGTGGGTCCTGGCTGCCTTCCACTGGTCCACACAGATCACCACGAACAGGGCTGTCATAGCAAAGTCGATCCCTGTGGTGTCAAACCGGATCAGCTCCCCCATCAGGGCGCCCATGACAGAGCCTGCCACCCAGTAACACTGGTCAAACAGGGCGGTGAAAAATGTGGCCGCCTTCCACTCCCTGTCCGTGAAATCCGATGGCCGGGCCATGGAGCACAAAAGGGAGTAGGTCTCGTCCGTCAATGAAAATACCATATAGGGATAGGTGCGTTTCATTTCCTTAAACCGCTGGATAAAGGTCAGTCCGTAGAAGGCATGGCGGCTGTTGATGAACAGGGTCATGACGGCTGTGGTGATAAAGCTCAGCCCGCCGGTGAGGATACCCACCAGGGCAAACTGCATGGAACCGGCATAGACCAGGGCGCTGATGAGAAAGGCCCAGCCCACCCCCAAACCTGATTTTTGAAGCAGGAGTCCGAAGGCAATTCCAAGGAATATGTATCCCAGAAAGATGGGGACCGTCTTTATCAATGCATACTTAGCTGCTTTTTTCATGATTTGGCAATTCTCCTTAATATTTATATACAATTTAGCACATTAATATAGTATAGCAGACAGACAGGAAGATTTCTACCTGAAAATGTATTTTGCCCTTTCACAGACAAAAGAAATGTGTTATGATTATTTATTATACTCAATTAGAATAGTAACCACGGAGGAACAATTATGGCAGAGAAAGACACCGTAATGGAAACAGAGGAAAAGGAGGTAGTCTCCAAGAACTTTATTGAACAGGAGATTGACAAGGACCTGGCGGAGGGCGTATATGACCATGTCCAGACCCGTTTCCCGCCTGAGCCCAACGGTTATTTACACATCGGACATGCCAAGTCCATATTGCTGAATTACGGGCTGGCACAGAAATACGGTGGAAAGTTCAACCTGCGTTTTGATGATACAAACCCAACAAAAGAGAAGACGGAATTTGTGGAGTCCATTATGGCGGATGTAAAGTGGCTGGGCGCTGATTTTGACGACAGGCTGTTTTTTGCATCCAATTATTTTGAGCAGATGTACCAGTGCGCAGTATTCCTGATCAAAAAGGGAAAGGCATTTGTCTGTGACCTGACCGCAGAGGAGATCAGGGAGTACCGCGGAGATTTTACCACTCCGGGCAAGGAGAGCCCATACAGGAACAGGACGCCGGAGGAGAACCTAAAGCTGTTTGAGGATATGAAGGACGGCAAGTACAGGGACGGGGAAAAGGTGCTTCGGGCCAAGATCGACATGGCTTCCCCCAATATCAACATGAGGGATCCTGTCATTTACCGTGTGGCCCATATGGCCCATCATAACACAGGGGACAAGTGGTGCATTTACCCCATGTATGATTTTGCCCACCCTATTGAGGACGCCATTGAGAAGATCACCCACTCCATCTGCACCCTGGAGTTTGAGGATCACAGACCGCTTTATGACTGGGTGGTGAGGGAATGTGAGTTTGAGAATCCTCCGCGCCAGATTGAATTTGCAAAGCTGTACCTGACCAACGTGGTGACAGGCAAACGGTATATCAAGAAGCTGGTGGAGGACGGTATTGTGGACGGCTGGGATGATCCGCGCCTTGTATCCATAGCAGCCCTGCGCAGAAGGGGCTACACGCCGGAAGCAATCAAGATGTTTGTGGATTTGGTAGGCGTGTCAAAGGCCAACAGTTCTGTGGATTACGCCATGCTGGAATACTGTATCCGCGAGGACTTAAAGCTTAAAAGACCGCGTATGATGGCTATCCTGGATCCTGTGAAGCTGGTGATCGACAACTATCCCGAGGGCCAGACAGAACTGCTGGATGTCCCCAATAACCTGGAGAATCCGGAATTGGGTGACAGGAAGGTGCCCTTTGGGCGTGAGCTTTATATTGAAAGGGAGGACTTCATGGAAGAGCCGCCCAAGAAGTATTTCCGTATGTTCCCGGGGAATGAGGTGCGGCTTATGGGCGCATATTTTGTGACATGCACCGGATGTGAGAAGGATGAGAACGGCAATGTGACCGTTGTCCATGGAACCTATGATCCTGAGACCAAGAGCGGCTCCGGCTTTGAAGGGCGAAAGGTAAAGGGAACCATCCACTGGGTTGCGGTTCCCACCGCAAGGCAGGTGGAGTGCCGCCTTTATGAGAATATTGTGGATGAGGAAAAGGGCAAGATGAATGAGGACGGAAGCCTGAACTTAAATCCCAATTCCCTTACTGTGCTGAAAAACTGCTTTGTGGAGCCTGCCCTGGCAGAGGGAAAGGCATATGACAGCTATCAGTTTGTGCGCAACGGCTTTTTCTGTGTGGACTGCAAGGACAGCACTCCGGAGCAGCCTGTGTTCAACCGGATCGTATCCCTTAAGAGTTCGTTCAGACTGCCTAAGTAAAGGGGATTTTATCGGGCCGTATCATGGGAACCGTATGAGATAAGAGATGTTAAGAGGAGCCGCGTATTTTATGCGGCTCCTTTTTGGCAGGCGGGGGCAAATGCCACAGGGATATGCCACAGAGATATGCCACAGAGATAAATGTTACGCGCGGATGGGCGAAGGACGGGAACGTGCTTCGCGCCCATTTGATCCAGGGGAGGTGCGATGTATGAAGATAGGTGAGTTTTCGCGGGAATTCCAGGTGCCTCAGCACACCATACGGTACTATGTGGAACTGGGGCTGCTGGTCCCCGAGGTGAAGAACCATCAATACAGTTTTAACGAGGACTGCCGGGCGGATATGAAGCTGATCGAAAAGTCAAAGGCGGTGGGGTTCCCTTTAAAGGATATCCACAAGATCCTTTCCCTTAGAAGGCTGTCCAATTTCGCCAGCCCGGAGGACAGCGGACAGCTGGCCCTGTATATGGAGGAGCGCCTGCGGGAACTGGAGCAGGAGAGGGAACAATGGGAACAGAGGAAAAGGCGCCTGGAAAGGCGGATCGCAGATCTGGAGCCGTAGATAACGGGGGGACGGGGATGAAGATACAGGAATTTTCCACATTATACGGACTTTCGGTGAGGACGGTCCGCTATTATGTCCAGCTGGGCCTGCTGCGCCCGGGAAAAAGGGAGGGACAGCTATTCTTTGACCAGGACTGTAAAAGGGAGCTGGAGACCATCCTGGGGCTTAGGGAGGATGGGTTTTTGTTAAAGGAGATCGGGGATTGGTTTTCCTGGGAACGGGGGGAGAAACCGGAAGGGGAAATATGGGGACTTAAAAAGGAACTGCTAAGGCAGGTGCACAGGCGTGTGTGCGAACAGGAACAGAAGCTGGATACTGCCTGCAGGGAACTGAGGCAGCAGATAAAAGAATTAAACAGGACTCCGCAGCACCGGCGGGCCGGGATCTATCTGAATATCCTGCCCATCCTGTGCTGCCCCCGCTGCGGCGGATCCCTTGTATATGAGGATACCAGGATCGAGGATCTGGAGATCGTAAAGGGAAAAGCATCCTGTGTCTGCGGATATGAAGCTGAGATCCGGGATGGGATCTATATTGGGGGAGACATGGAGGTGGAGGCAGAGGGGAAGGCGGGGAAGGATACGGAAGTGGAAACAGGGAAGGGCACGGAGGAGAAAACAGGGAAGGGTACGGAGGAGAAAACAGGGAAGAGTACGGAGAAGGACACGGGAAAGGATGAGGGGAGAGGGATGGAGAAAGGTCCCAGGATCGTGCCTATTGACAGGAACCGGGAGACCTACGGGCGCCTGAAGCCGGACGGGGTGAGCCGCCTTCAAAAGAATTTTTATTGGATCCTCAAGGAGATACAGTCCCAGCCTCTAAAGGGAAAAGTGATATTGGAAAATTTTGTAAATACCATCTGCTTTTTGAGCACCGGGATCCTGTATCTGGACCCGGAGGCAATTTATATTATCGCGGATTCCGATCTGTCGGTGATCCGGGATATCAAGGCCAGGATCGAGACGCTGGACCGGCGCTATCAGATCCTATATCTTGTGACAGACACACTGGCCTATCCGCTGAAGGGGGGATCCGTGGATATTGTGCTGGATTATTTCCACACCGAGATCATCCAGGGATTTAACATATCCTCCCTGGAGCGGGCCATGGCGCCCTATGTCCACAAAGGATCACGGGCAGTGGGGATCTTCACCTATATCAAAAAAGGCAGCAGGACTCTTGCCAATAACAGGCGCAAGTTTCCGGATTCCTACAGGGACAGGTTTATTCTGCGGGCGTTAAAGGAGGATCTTAAATCCTGCGGCCTGGTGACCCTGAAGGAGCAGGATGAAAATACCCTGACATTTTCCGTCATTGAATCTTACGAAGAGGGGGACCTTTTGGGAGAGTATTGTTTTCTGGCCGAATACAGGTAAATATGAGTTTTACAGTCAACTTTAGATTTTGAGAAAAAATACTTTATATTATAGGTTGACAGTATGTGCAGGTCATGGTGTTTAATTAGGACAGAAACAGAAAGCGCGCATGACTGGATTCAAACCATATACGTAGAAAACTTATAATAAGGAGGTCCTTTTATGGATAAGGGGAAGGGACAGGGGGCTGACCGGCCTCAGGAGCTGAAACGCAAGCTGGGACTGGGAGCCGTGGTATCCCTGGGGGTTGGGACCGTGATCGGTTCAGGTATATTTTCATCGGTGGGGGAGGTGGCCGCTGCCTCAGGATGTGCGGCGATCACGATCCTGGCATTTATAGTGGGCGGGATCATCATGATTCCTCAGAACATGGTGGCTGCGGAGATTACAGCCGCATGTCCGGATGACGGAGGGTTCTATGTCTGGTTCAGGGAGGCGGGAAGCAGGCCGCTAGCATTCCTATGCGGCTGGACCACGTTCTGGGGCGGGGATCCGCCGTCCTATTCCATCATGGCCCTGGCTTTGGCGGACTACATAGCATTTTTTATTCCCGGGATTGCCGGGATCGGCATCAAGCTGCTGGCCACTGCTCTGATCGTGACATTCATGATCATCAACATGCGTTCCGTGGAGGTGGGCGGCAAGTTCCTCACCTTTATGACCAGTTTTAAAATGCTTCTCTTTGCGCTTCTCATTGGCGTGGGACTGTTTTATGCGGACAAGACCATGATAAGCGCACCGGCCATGGCAGGGGCATCCACCGGGTTTAAGGCGCTTCTGGCAGGCGTTTCCGCCACCACATGGTCCTATGCGGGGATGGCCACGGCCTGTTCCATGGCAGGGGAGGTGAAGGATCCGGAAAAGACCATTCCAAAAGCCCTGATCATTACGGTTTTTGTCATCATTGCCATTTACACCAGTCTGGCAGCAGCTGTCACCGGCCTTCTGCCCATGAATCTTTTAACCGCATCCTCCGCACCGGTGGCTGAGGCGGCTGCGCAGATTCCGGTGATCGGTTCGGCAGCAGGCGTTATGACTGCATTTATCGCCATTATCGTCATTATCGCATCTCTCCACGGGACCATCATGTGCCAGCCGAGGATCGAGTATGCAATGGCAAAGGATGGCCTGTTTTTCCGGAAATTTGCTGAGATCCATCCCAAGTGGGAGACACCGGCCAACTCCATCATGTATTCCTGCGCTGTTTCCATTGTCCTGGTATTTGCAGCGGATATCGGAGCCTTGTTAGGATTCTTTTCCTTCGTGGCCCTGTGTAAAAATGCCCTTTCCTTTGCAACCATGTTTAAGCTGCATAAGAAAGCGGATTATAATCCTTCCTGGAAATGCCCGGCCTGGCTGCTTATGACCATCCTGTCCGTGGGAGCCAATGTGGTCCTCCTTGTGTCTACCTTTTTGTGGGCGCCCTACAAGAGCCTGTTCAGTGCCTTTGTAGTGGTGGCTACCGGGCTTCCCGCCTATTATTTCTGGGAGAGCAAAAACAGAAAGGAAGGTAGGGCCTGATGATGGAAAACCGTGTATTTGCCCTGAAGGGCGCAGTTGTGTATACGGAGGAAAAAGAGCGTTTTATCTGCCATGACAATGCATATGTTGTGTGTGAAAATGGAGTTTCGGCCGGGGTATACAGAGAGCTGCCGGCAAACTATAAGGATATCCAGGTGATGGATTACGGCAGCCATGTGATCATTCCCGGACTGTGTGACCTGCACCTTCATGCTCCCCAGTACGGATTTCGGGGCCTGGGACGCAACATTGAAGCCGATGGCTGGGGAACCTGGTTTGATATCTATGCGTTTCCCGAGGAAAGCCATTACAGGGATCTGGAATATGCGGCCAGGGCATATGAACGTTTTACCCATGATCTGATGAAGACCACCACCACCAGGGCGGTGATGTTTGCCACCATCCACCGGCCCGCCACCGAACTGCTCATGTCAATGCTGTATAAAAAGGGGTTTGCAGCCTATGTGGGGAAGGTCAATATGGACCGCAATTCCATGGAGGGTCTGGTGGAGACCACAGAGGAAAGCCTGCGCGAGACAGAAGAGTGGCTGCGTGACTGCAGGGGCCTGTACGGCCCGGTAAAGCCTGTGATCACCCCCCGGTATGTTCCCACCTGCACGAACCAGCTGCTGGAGGGGTTGGGAGCATTGGCGGAAAAATACAATGTGCCTGTGCAGTCCCACCTGTCCGAGGGTCTGGATGAGATCAAGTGGGTGAATGAACTGGAGCCGGGGCTGACATGTTATGGGGAGGCCTATGACAGATACGGCCTCATGGGGTCTGCAGTCCCGGCCGTGATGGCCCACTGTGTCTTTCCAAATGAAGCGGAGATGGAGCTGATGAGGGAGCGGAAGGTGATGGTTGCCCATTGTCCGGAGTGCAACATGTTTGCCGCCAACATTGCGCCTGTGAGGGAATATCTGGATTCCGGCATTGCCGTGGGCCTGGGCTCAGACATGGCGGGTGTGGGGCGTCTGGAAATGTTCCAGGTGGTAAAACATGCCATCCTGGCATCCAGGGTCAGATGGGCCCAGACAGAGCGGGGGGACGACCCTGACGCGGTCATGGGAGGATTGTCCTGGTCGGAAGCATTTTACCTGGCAACCAAAGGGGGAGGAAGCTTCTGGGGCAAAGCAGGCAGTTTTGAACCGGGGTACCTGTTTGACGCAGTGGTACTGGATGATACGTCCATTGCGGATCTGAGCCGGCGTTCCACCTGTGAGCGGATCGAACGGCTGATCCAGGCCGGAGATGACAGGAATATTGTTGCAAAATATATTGAGGGGAGACTGGTATACGGATCCGGCAAGTGAAAAACGCTGTAACTGGGAAATGGATCCGCTGTAATAGTGCATCATAACAGTGAGATGGCTGCCGCGCCTTTTAAGCAGGGTGCAGCAGCCGTTTTCCTGTGATGACCGGTCTGTCCCGGTCTTAGCACATATACCGGAGACCCCTGAATATTGACAGCACCATGTAAATCTGGTATGATTTATCCGGTTGATATATTTGATTATAACAATGCCAGTTGATGGAAGAAAGGTGGGGACATGGAACTGATCATACCCTTTGACAGCCAGTCGGAAAGCCCTCTTTATGAACAGATCTACCAGTACATCAAGGACGAGATACGCTCGGCCAGGCTGGAGGCAGGCAGCAGGCTTCCATCGACCAGGGTCCTGGCGCAGAATTTGAAAGTGAGCCGCAGTACCACGCAGATGGCCTATGACCAGCTGCTGTCGGAAGGGTATATCGAGGCTCTGCCCTGCAAGGGATATTATGTGTGTAAAATAGAGGAACTGGTGGAGGTACGGCAGAGATCGCCGGGTTCCTTTGTGGTGGAACAGGAGCCGGGGGAACAGGCCTATGAGGTGGACTTTTCTCCCAGGGGAATCGACCTGGAAAGTTTCCCCTTTAATATCTGGAGAAAACTCAGCCGCAATACATTGGTGGATGACAATAAGGATATGTTTGCAGTGGGCAATCCACAGGGAGAACTGTCCCTTCGTACAGCCATTGGAGCATATCTCCATTCAGCCAGAGGAGTGAACTGCAGCCCGGACCAGATACTGATCGGTGCCGGCAGCGAATACCTTCTCATGCTTTTGTGGCAGATCCTGGGAAATGACCTGGGCAGTGATCCACGGATCGCAATGGAAAACCCCACCTACAAGCAGGCGTACCGTGTGCTGCGCGGGGTGGGATACAGCGTGGTTCCCGTGGAAATGGACCGGTACGGGATGAATGTGGACCGGCTTTCGCACAGCGGGGCACAGGTGGCGTATATCATGCCCTCCCATCAATATCCCACAGGGATCGTCATGCCTGTAAAGCGCCGCCAGGAACTGCTGGCTTGGGCTTACAGCAGCCGGGGCTATCTGATCGAGGATGATTATGACAGCGAGTTCCGCTACAAAGGTATGCCTATCCCCGCCCTTCAGGGCATGGACCGGGGCGGCAGGGTGATATATATGGGAACATTTTCCAAATCCATAGCCCCGGCAATCCGTGTGGGGTTTATGGTGCTGCCCCGTCATTTGATGGAGAAGTACAGGGAACGGGCTGGTTTTTACGCCTCCACAGTGTCCAGGATTGATCAGAATATCTTGTACCAGTTCATTACCCAGGGGTACTATGAGCGGCATTTAAACCGTATGAGGGCTGTGTACAAAGGAAAGCATGATGTGCTCCTGGCCGGACTTAAGGATCTGGAGGACAGGTTTGTGATCAATGGGGAATATGCCGGCCTTCATGTGCTCCTGACCTCTAAGTGGAAAGGCGGCGAGATGCAGCTGGTGGAGCGGGCAGCCGCAGCCGGGGTGAAGGTCTATGCAATGTCGGACTGCTTTATCAACCCACAGCACGGTATGGATTCCTCCACGGTCATGCTGGGATACGCAAGGCTCAGTGAGAGGGAGATTGAAAAGGGGATCAGGCTCTTGGATCAGGCCTGGGAAAAACCGGAGAAAGGGTCGGAGAAAAGGCCGGAGATATGACCGGAGAAAGGAACAGTGAAACCATGAAGAACAGAAAATTCAGCGTGCCGGATATAACAGCAATAGCTGCATTTGCCATTGTGCTGGGAATCAGCGTTTTTTGGGGAATGAAGGGCCAGGGACATATATCCGGCCGTATCAGTGGTGAGATGGCGGCAGACCCTGGTATTGATAATGCAGGAGGAGGCCGCATGGCGGACGGCGCAGGAAGTGAAGACGGCGCAGGAGGTGTGGGCCGCGCAGAAAGCGGGGATGGCATGGGCGGCTCAGGGAGTCGGGCCAGGGCGGACGGCGTCCCTGTTCTGGACCAGGATCAGGATGCATTGGCGGGAGATATCATGAAGGCGCTGAATGAGGGGAATCTGGAAAAGGCGGCGGGCATCATGGAGCGGGAAGAGGAAACACTGCAGGACCTGTTTTACACAACCATGGAGGGCAGGCGTTACCTCTATAATGGGGAAGGCCTTAGTGAAGAGATAGAAGGGCAGGGAATGGTTTTTACAATGGCCGGCACCGTATATTACGGAACATTCCAGGATGGAAAGCCGGAGGGACAGTGTACGGCCCTTCAGGTGGTGAACCTGGACGCTCCCAGGTATGATTACTCCGAAGGGCTCTGGAAGGACGGCAGGATGGAAGGGAAAGGCCATACCGGCTACTGCTATTATCAGTGGAGCCCGGAGGGGGAAGTGAGGGATATCTGCAAGACGGGTACATTTTCAGAAGACCTTATGGACGGTGAAGTGACCTATACCAGCATGAATGATGAGAATGAGACAGTCACTTGGAAACTGGAAGTGGACCGCGGCGTGGTGGTTACGGATGAGAGGTGGGTTTACAGCGAATCCACAGAAGAATACCAGCTTTTGTCAGAGGACAGTGACAACCATGCGTATGTGCTGGGAGAAGAACAGATCAAGCTGCCTGTATGGAAAAATCTTCTGGTATGGGAGGAGTGATCCTGAATCATTAAACACAGGAAAAAAGAAAAACCTCCGGGGCAGCGGCACAATGCCAAAAACCCCCGGAGGTTTTATGCTTTAATCCAGTGTATCTTCCTCAATGGTGGCGGTGGGCTCGGGAGCGGGAGGGATATCCTCCTTTTCCACGGAAGCTTCCTCCTCGTCCATCAGGTCATCGCTGTAATCTTCCGGGTAATTCCTGGGAGGATAGGAAGAATCGCCGTCCATACGGCCATAGTCATAGAGGTCATCCTCGTCCACATAATCATCATCCAGGAACCCTTCGTCCTCGAACAGTTCGGAATCGTCCTCCTTGTTCTGTCCGTGCTCATCCATGAGATCCGCCTTCTTGGCCTTCATAGTGTGTATGGCGATGTGGGCCGTGTCCACGGCTGCTGAGACGGCTTCGTGAGCCGTATCTGACAGAAGGCTGCCTGCATCCTTTAGTACGTTCTTCGTGGCGCTGGCCATGTCCTTGGCAGCTACCTTGAACTCATCTTTGCTGGATGAAAGGGAGATATAATTGCGGTCCGCCTTCCGTGAATCAATGGTGCGGTCAGAAGCATCCGCATCTGCCTCCTCATCGTTGTCCTCAAACTCGCGGAAATCTTTTTCCAGTTCATTATGGTATGTCTTATACTGAAGTACATAAGAAACGCCGGCAGCCACAGCTCCTGCTACAGCTGCAAATGCTACGAACTTACCCCAACCTTTCTTTGACATGACAAAACCCCCTTCTTAGAATAATGATAAAGCATAATTGTGCGATACATTTCATAGTATTCCTTATTGCTACTATTGTAATACGAATGGAAAAAAAAAGAAACATCAATTTGTAAAAAAATAATAAAATTAAAAGAAATTAGCACTCAAGTCTTGACAGTGCTAACAACTGGTGATATAACATATCATGTGAGCAAAATTAAGATGCTTAGTAAGTAACGAGAAAGAAAAAGCAGACAGATTGTAAGGAGGAATTCAATTATGAAGTTGGTACCATTGTTTGACAAGGTCGTATTAAAGCAGTTAGTAGCAGAAGAGACTACAAAGTCCGGTATTGTCCTTCCGGGAGCAGCGAAGGAAAAACCACAGCAGGCAGAGGTTATCGCAGTAGGCCCAGGCGGTGTTGTGGACGGCAAGGAGATCACCATGCAGGTAAAGGCAGGGGATCAGGTTATCTACTCCAAGTACTCCGGTACAGAGGTAGAGCTGGATGATGAGAAGTACGTGATCGTTAAACAGAGCGACATCCTGGCAGTAGTTGAATAATTGAACCCATTTTACAAAATAATGAATAGAACATAAATTTGGAGGTTGATCATCATGGCAAAGCAGATTAAATATGGCGTAGAAGCCCGCAAGGCACTTGAATCAGGTGTGAATCAGTTAGCAGATACAGTACGTGTTACCTTAGGACCGAAAGGACGCAACGTTGTTCTGGATAAATCCTTTGGAGCTCCATTAATTACCAATGACGGCGTGACCATTGCAAAAGAGATCGAACTGGCAGATGCCTACGAGAATATGGGCGCTCAGCTGATCAAGGAAGTTGCTTCCAAGACCAATGATGTTGCCGGTGACGGTACTACAACCGCAACTGTACTGGCTCAGGCAATGGTAAACGAAGGTATGAAGAACCTGGCGGCAGGCGCTAACCCCATCGTTCTGAGAAAGGGCATGAAGAAAGCCACAGACGCTGCTGTTGACGCTATTAAGGCTATGAGCAAGCCAATTAACGGCAAGGCACAGATCGCAAGAGTTGCAGCCATCTCCGCATCTGATGATGAGGTTGGTACAATGGTAGCAGACGCTATGGAGAAGGTTTCCAAGGACGGCGTTATCACCATTGAGGAATCCAAGACAATGATGACAGAGCTTGACCTGGTTGAAGGTATGCAGTTTGACAGAGGTTACCTGTCTGCTTATATGTGCACTGATATGGATAAGATGGAAGCAAACCTGGACGATCCATATGTGCTGATCACCGATAAGAAGATCTCCAATATCCAGGATCTGCTTCCTCTGTTAGAGCAGGTTGTAAAGATGGGCGCAAGACTGCTTATCATTGCAGAGGATGTGGAAGGCGAAGCACTGACCACCCTGATCGTTAACAAGTTAAGAGGTACATTCAACGTAGTTGCTGTTAAGGCTCCAGGCTACGGCGACAGAAGAAAAGAGATGCTGCAGGATATCGCTATTCTCACAGGCGGAACCGTGATCTCCGAGGAAGTTGGACTGGATCTGAAGGATGCAACCATGGAGCAGTTAGGCCGTGCAAAATCCGTTAAGGTTCAGAAAGAGAACACCATTATTGTTGACGGTATGGGAGATAAGGATACTATCGCAGCGAGAGTTGCCCAGATCCGCAAGCAGATCGAGGAGACCACCTCTGACTTTGACAGGGAGAAACTGCAGGAGCGTCTGGCTAAGCTGGCAGGCGGCGTTGCTGTGATCCGTGTAGGCGCTGCTACCGAGACAGAGATGAAGGAAGCTAAGCTTCGTATGGAAGATGCCCTGAATGCAACAAGGGCAGCTGTTGAGGAAGGCATCATTGCGGGCGGCGGTTCCGCATACGTACACGCTGCAGCTGATGTCCAGAAGATCGTGGACGGCCTGGAAGGCGATGAGAAGACCGGCGCTAAGATCATCTTAAAAGCACTGGAAGCTCCTCTGTTCCACATTGTTGCCAATGCCGGACTGGAAGGTTCCGTGATCGTTAATAAGGTAAAAGAATCCAAGACAGGAACCGGATTTGATGCATATAAGGAAGAGTTTGTAGACATGATCGAAGCAGGCATCCTGGATCCTGTAAAGGTTACAAGAAGCGCACTTCAGAACGCAACCAGCGTTGCATCCACACTGCTGACAACCGAGTCCGTGGTTGCCAACATCAAGGAGCCGGCTCCTGCAATGCCGGCAGCACCTGACATGGGCGGAATGTATTAATAAGATAAACGGTTTATGAGATAGAAGTAAAATAATATCAAGAAACAGCCCGGAACGCGGATGGGATACCGTCTGTTCCGGGCTGTTTCAGCGTGGCGGAAAATCCGCCGTTCTGTTTTGTGGATCGAATTGGTTTTGTGGGACCGAATTGGAGAGGCTCATCCCCTGAGCGCCCTATAACAGAGCTTGGGGTTTTTTGGGTTTGGCCTAAATAAACATCTGCGCTACACAGTTAAATGCAAAGCAGATGACAATGCCGCATACCGTGGGTATCAAAAAGGACATAATTGTCCATTTCAGGCTTCCCGATTCCTTGCGTATGGTGAGCAGGGTGGTGGTACAGGGCCAGTGCATTAAGGAGAAAAGCATGGTGCTCACAGCGGTTATCCAGGTCCAGCCGTTGTTTACCAGCAGTTCCTTTAACTGTGTAAGGCTTTCAAAATCCAGGATGCTTCCCTGGGCCATGTATGCCATGATGATAATGGGGATCACGATCTCATTGGCCGGAAGCCCCAGGATAAATGCCATGAGGATAACTCCGTCCATGCCCAGCATATGGGCGAAGGGGTCCAGAAAACCGGAACAATGTGCCAGAAGGGTGATCCCTCCCACCTGTACATTGGCCATGATCCATATGAGAAGTCCTGCAGGAGCGGCCACGACAATGGCCCTTCCCAGCACAAACAAGGTGCGGTCAAAGATGGAGCGCACGATCACCTTGCCGATCTGGGGACGCCGGTAGGGAGGAAGCTCCAGGGTAAAGGAGGAGGGCATTCCCTTTAAAACAGTCATGGACAGGGCCTTGGAGACCGCAAAGGTCATAAATACGCCCAGAACAATGAACATTGTCAGGAGCAGGGCTGATAAAAGGGATTCAAAGGCACCTCCGGATACCCCCACAAAAAACATGGATATAATGGCGATCAGGGTGGGGAACCTTCCGTTGCAGGGCACAAAATTGTTGGTGATCATGGCAATGATCCGTTCCCTTGGGGAATCGATGATGCGGCATCCCACAATACCGGCCGCGTTGCATCCAAATCCCATGCACATGGTAAGAGCCTGCTTGCCGCAGGCATGGCAGCTTTTAAATGGTTTATCCAGATTATAGGCGATCCTGGGCAGGTAGCCGGAGTCCTCTAACAGGGTGAACAGGGGGAAGAAGATCGCCATGGGGGGCAGCATTACGGATACCACCCATGCCAGTACCCGGAACACTCCAAGGATCAGCAGGCCGTGGAGCCACTGGGGAGCGCCCATGGCCATAAATGCTTCTGTCAAAAGGTCCTGGACCCTAAACAGCGCATCGGCCAGCATCTGAGACGGATAATTGGCTCCGGTGATGGTCAGCCAGAACACCACAGCCAGCATTCCGATCATCACAGGATATCCTGTAAAGCGGCTGGTGAGTACATGGTCTAACTTCCTGTCCCCTTCGTTGTAGCCGTTTTTGTTAAAATGAACCGTATCCCGGCATACCTTTTCCGCAGAGGCCACCAATGCAGCTACCACGCGGTCCTTGAGGATTTCCCTTGTAACACCGTATTTGGCCAGATGACCGTTAGCCTGCTCCAGGGCCTGGGCCACCTGGGGCTTCTCAAGTATATTCTCTCCCAGGTATTCCTTCAGCTCCTTCATAAGGGAGGGATCGCTGTCCAAAAGCTTTAAGGTCAGCCATCTGGAATTCAGCTTTCCTCCCACCTGTGCCCTTACTGCCGGCTCCGCCATGGAGATGGCTTGCTCTATGATGGGGGAATATTGGATCTGAAAATGGCCGGATCCGCCGGTGTTGATGATGGGGACCGCCATGGAGGATTCCATGGACTGGGCGCTTGGGTCATCCTCAGATTTCCCCGCCGGATCCTTGGGCAGGGGATCGTCCGCCGGATCGTCCGCCGGGGAATCCATAAAATCTTCCATCAGGTCATCCACCAAATCCTCCATCGGATCATCCTCCGGGTCAGCGATTGGATCATTTATCGGATGATCTGCCGGATCAGAGATCGGATCATCCGGCAGATTATCCGCCTGGTCCGCTGCCGGTTGCCCTACCAGTTCATCCAGTTTTGCCAGAAAACGTTCCAGGCTCTTTTTCTTTCTGGCAACCGTGCCCACCACAGGCACGCCCAGTTTTTCGGAGAGCAGATCCAGGTCAATGGTAATGTTCTTGCGTGCGGCTTCATCCAGCAGGTTTACGCATACAAGGACCCGGTCCGATATTTCCATGGTCTGGAGGACCAGGTTCAGATTCCGTTCCAGGCAGGTTGCATCGCAGACCACCACTACACCATCGCTTTTTCCAAAGCAGATAAAATTGCGGGCCACTTCCTCCTCGGCCGAATGGGCCATGAGGGAATAGGTTCCGGGAATATCCACCAGGACATACCCGTTTTTTCCGGTTTTGCAGTATCCCTGGGCATTGGTTACGGTTTTGCCCGGCCAGTTTCCCGTGTGCTGGTTCATGCCGGTCAGGTTGTTGAACAGGGTGCTCTTTCCAACATTTGGATTACCCGCTATGGCAATGACTTTATCTTCAGGTGTCTGTTTTTTGATCTCCAAACCGGAATCGACAGCGCCCATTCCGACAGATTGTTTGGTCAGCCCCATTTTAATACTCCTTTAAATTTTTTTAGATGATTATTCATAAATCAGGATATTCCTGCAATCCTCAGAACGTATGGCAATGACGGCGCCCCGGATCAGGTAGGCGCAGGGATCTCCAAGAGGGCTCTTTCCCAGGCACTCCACCTCTGTGTCCTCTACCAGACCAATATCCAAAAGCCTTCTGCGGATGCTCCCATTGGCGGTAAGCTCCTTGATGCGCGCCCTCTGACCGGGCTTTATATCATTCAGACAATGAAATTCTTTCATAATTACAATACCTCGCAATAAATTAGGATAAGGAAACATTTTCTTACTCATAGTGTATTGCAGGAGGTGGACTTTGGTTACAAACAAGGATATAAATCATGAAAATAATGGATTCGATCTGGGAAATGAAGGGTTCTATACATTGAAGGGATACGAACGGTCCAGTGGGGACCAGCTGACCTCCTCCATGGAGGATTATTTGGAAATGATCTGCCGCATGGAGGAAGAGGGACTCCCCATCCGGGTGAGCCTGCTGGCTCAAAGCCTCCATGTGCGCCCTTCCTCCGCCTCCAAGATGCTGGATAACCTGAGAACAGGGGGATATATTGATTTTAGGAAATACGGAAGCATCATGGTTACGGATAAGGGGCATGAGGCAGGGCGCTATCTGCTTCACCGCCACCGGGTGCTCCATGATTTTTTCTGTGCTCTGAACCACACAGACTGCGAATTGGAACAGGTGGAGAAAATTGAACATTTCATTAACCGGAAAACGGTGGAAAACATGGAACGGATCATTACATTTCTCAGAGAAATGCCTTAGAATGCAATTTTCAAACACGCTCTGGAATTATACAGAGAAATATTGTATAATGGGGAGTATGCAAAATGATAAAAGGAGAGACCATATGAGTGAAGACAATTATGTGGAGTGGCTGGTAAAGAGAAAAGATCCGGGCTACGCTGTTCCTGTAAAGATCCTGATGATCGTGCTCTGTATTTTTTCTGTGCTGACAGCGCTGCAGACAGTTCTGGGTGTAATCATCATGCTGGCAGTGGGAGCTGCCACCTATTTTGTATTTCTTAACATGAGCGTGGAGTATGAATACCTTTTTGCTGAGGGAGGTCTGTCCGTGGACCGCATTATGGGAAGGGCCAGAAGGAAAAGGGTGTTTGATTGTGACAAGGAGGATGTTCAGATTGTGGCTCCGGCAGATTCCTTTGTGCTCAAGGATTATGAGAGACAGGGAGCCAAGATAAAGGATTTTTCCTCGGGCCGCAGGGACGCCAAGGTCTATGCCATGATGTACCAGAAGGGCGCTGAGAACTATAAGGTTCTGTTTGAGCCCAATGAGAAGATGATCGGGGCCATGCGCAGGGCATATCCGCGCAAAGTGGTGGTATAAACCATATGATATGTGACAGATTAAAAGAAGGACGGTATCCATACTGAGGAATCAGTACCGATACCGCCCTTTTCCATTCCGGGGTGATCCGGATTTTGCACGTATGCAGGCTGTAATTATTGCGGGTTAAAACTCCTTTTTCCCGTAGATGAACAGGCAGATAAAATAGGAGATGATAAACAAGGCCACGGACAGGATAAGAGCCCCCAGGCCGAATGCGATCAGATGGTCTGCCCGCAGCCCTATGTGGCTTCCCCTTCTAACCATGATGACGGCTGTAAAAAAGATGAGGGCGAACAGCACACTGGGGATGTAGCGGGCCTTTTCCACGCCCAGCCACATGGACAGGGGCAGGGAAAGGGCAGTGTAGAACAGGGAAATGCCCGCGCCCACAGCCAGGGTGGCGGCTATGGAAGGAATAAAATCCGGTTCCATTCCTCCTGTGCGGATCAGCCAGGCAATTGCGACCACAAACGTGGAGACAACCGCGGACATGACAAGGAGCAACAGGGACATGATATATTTTTCCTGAACCATATTTGCCCTGGTCAGGGGCATACTTAAGGCGTAGGTATCCCACCGGGCCTGCTTATCATAGGAGGCCAGAGTGAAGATATGCATGGCGCTTACCATCATGCACAGTGATATGAGTATCAGTCCCCCGTCATCCCTGGGAAGGAAGACCAGCCCCCATATGAGCAAAATAAACATCAGGCTTTTGCCATTCTGTTTCAGACAATATAAATCTTTTATCAGCAGTCCCATCATTGTTTTTGCCCCCTTATATAAAATAACATGATCTCTTCGATGTTGGCCCGGTCAATGATCAGATCCGGGTAAAGCTCACTGACTTCCTGTCTGCTGCGGACCAGACATTCTGCCTGATAGGCATTGTGCCGGACCCCTACGATATCCAGGCCTTTAAGCTCATTAAGGTCCCCGGCCCCGCACTTGATGATGCCCATGTCATCCATAAGAAAATCCTTTTCTTCTGAAAACAGGATCTCACCATCGTGGATCATGGTAATGTAGTCGGCTACCTTATCCAGGTCGCTGGTGATATGGGAGGAGATCAGGATGGAATGCTCCCCGTCCTCGATGAATCCAAAGAAGATATCCAGGATCTCATCCCGGATAATGGGGTCCAGGCCGCTGGTAGCCTCATCCAGGATAAGAAGCTTGGGATGATGGCTCAGTGCGGCTGCAATGGATAGTTTCATCATCATTCCCTTGGAATATTCCTTGATCTTCTTTTTCTCCGGAAGGGAAAATGTCTTTAAATAATCTAAGAACAGGTTCTGGTCCCAGCTGCCATAGACCCGTTTCATTATGTTGGATACCTGGATGGCATTGAGAAATTCGTGAAAATGGCTCTCACCCAGGATGACTCCGATCTGCTCCCTGATCTCTTTTCCACTGGTATCCAGATCCTTCCCAAGGATCTCAATGGTTCCGCTGTCACGCCGGACAAGGTCCAGCATGGCCTTGATCGTGGTTGACTTTCCGGCGCCGTTTTCACCGATCAGACCCATGATGGAGCCTTTGGGCAGGGAAAGATTCACATCTTTCAGGGAAAAGTCTTTGTATGTTTTGGAAAGACCTCTGATATTGATCGCATTCTCCATGGACGTCTCCTCACTCTCCATTATAAATAAGCTCCAGCACTTCCACCAGTTCCTTTAACGGAATACCGCTTTTCTTGGCCAGTTCCGCGGCTTTGGCAAGATACTCCTCGGCAATCCGCAGATTTCCTTCCCGGATGACCTCCGTATCCTTGGCCGCCACAAAACTGCCCTTGCCTGTTATTGTTTCAATAAAGCCTTCCTGCTCCAGATCGTTGTATGCCCGCTTGGTGGTGATCACGCTGATCCGCAGCTCCTTTGCAAGGGCCCGCATACTTGGAAGGGGATCACCTGCACTGAGCTGGCCGCTGATGATCATGTTCTTGATCTGGGATGTTATCTGCTCGTAGATGGGCTTTCCGCTGGAGTTACTGATAATGATATTCACTGCTTTGCCTCCGTGCCATTAACTGGCCATCTGTGCCTAATGTTTTTATTGTATATACTCTATATATACAATATACTATGTATAGACAGATCTGTCAAGAGGGAAGATAAGTCTCTTTCCATCAGGAAGCCAATCGTAAAACAGGGGAAATAATATTAGAAAGGCTGATTGAGGCCTATAAGTAAAATGAATGAATGATTCCATTTGATTTGATTTGACAAGCATGATAAAATTTGCTAGTATTAGATACTAATAAGAAAGAGACAGTTCAAGCACTATCTTACAGATACCCTCAGTGACAGTAACGCGGCAGAACCGCAAATCTGTGGTGCAAAACCGTGTGTTCCCTTGTCCACTGAGGATAAGTTTCTTGCAAAACAAATTCAATTCAAACACGCAGAAAGAGAGGAACTTTAAAATGGGTACAATAATCGGCGAAGGCATAACCTTTGATGATGTACTTCTGGTACCATCCTATTCAGAAGTGATTCCCAACCAGGTAGACCTGACAACAAACCTGACCAAGAAGATTAAATTAAACATTCCGTTAATGAGCGCCGGCATGGATACGGTTACAGAGCACCGCATGGCGATTGCCATGGCCAGACAGGGCGGTATCGGTGTGATCCATAAGAATATGTCCATAGATGATCAGGCGGAGGAAGTGGACCGCGTAAAGCGTTCGGAGAACGGCGTTATCACAGACCCATTTTACCTTTCACCCGAGCACACATTAAAGGATGCCAATGATCTGATGGCAAAGTTCCGTATTTCCGGCGTACCGATCACAGAGGGTAAGAAGCTGGTTGGTATCATTACCAACCGTGACCTGAAGTTTGAGGAGGATTTTGACCGCCCCATCAGGGAGTGCATGACCACCAGGAACCTGGTCACTGCAAAGGAAGGCGTTACCCTGAAGGAGGCCAAGGCGATCCTGGCCAAGGCAAGGGTGGAGAAACTTCCCATTGTGGATGATGATTTTAACTTAAAAGGGCTTATTACAATTAAAGATATTGAGAAGCAGATCAAGTACCCGCTGTCCGCAAAGGACGAACAGGGGCGTCTTCTGTGCGGCGCTGCCGTGGGTATCACAGCCAATGTACTGGAGAGGGTAGAGGCATTGGTAAAGGCAAAAGTGGACGTGATCGTGCTGGATTCCGCACATGGTCATTCCGCTAATGTGATCCGCTGCGTAAAGATGATCAAGGACGCATTTGCGGACCTGCAGATCGTGGCAGGCAATGTGGCTACCGCAGAGGCCACCAAAGATCTGATCGAGGCAGGCGCTGACTGTGTGAAGGTTGGGATCGGACCCGGCTCCATCTGTACCACCCGTGTGGTCGCAGGCATTGGCGTGCCCCAGGTTACAGCTGTTATGAACTGCTATAAGGTGGCGAAGGAATACGGCGTGCCCATTATCGCAGACGGAGGGATCAAGTACTCCGGCGATGTGACAAAGGCAATTGCGGCAGGCGGAAGCGTGTGTATGATGGGAAGCATCTTTGCAGGATGCGATGAGAGCCCGGGAACATTTGAACTGTATCAGGGACGTAAGTATAAGGTATACCGCGGCATGGGTTCCATCGCAGCCATGGAGAACGGAAGCAAGGACCGTTACTTCCAGTCAGATGCCAAGAAACTGGTGCCTGAGGGCGTGGAAGGCCGTGTGGCGTACAAGGGATTGGTGGAGGACACCGTATTCCAGCTTCTGGGCGGACTTCGCTCCGGCATGGGATACTGCGGCGCATCCGATATCCCCACCCTTCAGGAAACAGCCAGATTTGTGAAGATCTCCGCTGCCTCTTTGAAGGAAAGCCATCCCCATGATATTCATATTACAAAAGAGGCTCCAAACTATTCAATTGAAGAATAACCTTGAATGGTATATAATGATACCCGGCGGGACGTGTTTGTTCCGGCGGGTATTTTTATGAGAAAGGAAGATAAGGCGATGAGAACAGAGGCCAGGATGACCACGCTTTGTTATATAGAAAAGGACGGCGCATATCTTATGCTGCACCGCGTCAGCAAAAAGCATGATGTGAATAAGGATAAATGGATCGGTGTGGGAGGCCATTTTGAACATAATGAGAGCCCGGAGGAGTGCCTGCTGCGGGAAGTGAGGGAGGAGACAGGGCTGACCCTCACTTCATGGAGATTTAGGGGGCTGATCACTTTCATGGCAGACGGCTGGGATACCGAGTACATGTGTCTGTATACTGCGGACAAATATGAGGGGGAAATGATCTCCTGCAACGAGGGCGTGCTGGAATGGGTAAAGAAGGAGGATGTGCTGGGCCTGAACCTCTGGGAGGGGGATAAGATCTTCTTCCGTCTGATGAATGAGGACAGGCCGTTTTTTTCACTGAAACTGTCCTACCATAACGATTGTCTGGTGGAAGCAGCCCTTGACGGGCAGAGGATGGAGCTCTTTGATATACTGGATGACCATGGGGAGAGGACCGGAAGGGTAAGGGAGAGGACCATGGTCCATCTGGACGGTGATATCCATGGGACTGCCCATATTTGGATCGTGCGCAAGGGGCCCTATGGCGGTTTCGACCTGCTGCTCCAGAAGCGGAGCAGATGTAAGGATTCCTATCCGGGGTGTTATGATATCTCCTCCGCGGGACATGTCCAGGCAGGGGACGGTTTCCTTCCCACCGCTCTCAGGGAGCTTAAGGAGGAATTGGGTATTGAGGCATCGCAGGAGGACCTGGAATTTGCAGGCATCCATACAGGTTATATGGAAGAAGAATTTTACGGCAGCATGTTTAAGGACAGTGAGTACAGCCATGTATACGTATACCGCAGGCCGGTGGAGGCTGAGAACCTTAAGCTCCAGGAGGAAGAGGTGGAAAGCGTTATGTGGATGGGCCTAGATGAGTGCATGGAGGCTGTGAGGGAGGCCGCGCTGCCCAATTGCCTGTACATGGATGAACTGGAACTTCTAAAGGGATATCTGGAGGGGCATCCCCAGGGGGGTATGCAGGGGCATTCCTAAGGGTGCATGCAGGGGCATAAGCATGAATAGGAGTGTAATCAAGAGTATCCAGCCTGATCCTTCGGAAAAAGGGACGTCAGGGTGAGGGGAGCATGAGTGTGAAGAATAATATTTTACTGCGTACCAATATTTTTGTGTGTACCATCATTATACTGGGATTTGCAGTTACGTCCATAACCAGTTACCGTGCCAACATCGGGGTATTTGAAAAGGATGTGGAGGATGTAACGGACCTGGCGTCCGAGGGCATTTATTATAAGATCGATTCTATTTTTACAAAACCGGTAAATGTCTCCCTTACCATGGCCAATGACAGTCTTTTAAAGGAATTTCTGGCAGAAGAACAATCGCGTATGGAGGATGAGACATTTATCAAAAGCATGCGGGACTATTTGTATGCCTACAGGGAAAAATATGCCTATGATTCCGTATTCCTTGTCTCCGCCCAGACAGGCCGTTATTATCATTTTAATGGACTGGACCGGGTACTGGAACAGGGGAATCCGGAGAATACATGGTATTATGATTTTATTGCAGATCCTCATGAATATTCCCTGAATATCGATAATGATGAGGCCGGCGACAATGAGATCACCATATTCATCAACTGTAAGATCAAGGACCGAGATGGAACCGTGATGGGCGTTGTGGGTGTGGGGTTCAGGGTGGATTATCTCCAGGAACTGCTAAAAAGCTATGAGGATGAATTTAATGTCCGGGCCCGACTGGCGGATGAGAACGGTGTGGTGGAGATATCCACCCATCACACGTCCTATGAGCCGGTGAACCTGTTTGATGATGGGAGTTATGATGATATGCGGGATCAGCTGCTTTCAGGCAGGGAGGAGATGCAGACTTTCTGGCATACAGCCGACAGGAGCAGGGAGTATATGGTATCCCGTTACATTGAGAACCTGGACTGGTATCTTCTGGTGGAGAATGATACCACAGACCTGAACCGGCACATGAAGGAATCCCTGGAACAGGGGATTGCGGTCATATTGATGATCGTGGCAGGGGTCCTGTTCACCATCACCACGGTGATCCGCCGGTACAATGCCCAGATCATTGAACTTACAACTGCCCGTGAGCGGGAATATAATAAGATACGCCAGGACGCGGCAAAAGAGCTGTACGAGAATATCTATGAGCTGGACATTACCCACAACTGCGCAGTGGGGGAGAACACGGAGCGGTACTTTGAGAGCCTGGGAGTACCGGTTAAAACGCCTTACAGTGAAGCGCTGAACATAATTGCGGATAAACAGATCAAAGAGGAATACCGCTGGGGCTATGTGGACACATTTTCCCCGGAACATGTGATGGAAGCATACTCCCAAGGCGTTAAGAGCCTTACCTATGACTTTATGATCACCAATAATGGAAGCGACTATTATTGGATGCGGATTATGGCCTGCATCTATTTCTGGAGCGAGGACAATTCCGTGCGCATGACGATCTACCGCCAGAATATTGATGAGGTGAAGCGGCAGGAAACAAAGCTGTTTGAGCAGATGCAGAGTGATCCGCTGACAGGGCTATATAACAAGGCGGCAACAGAGGAGATGATCAGCGAACAGGTGAAGGGGGCGGAACCGGGCAGCTCCTATGCCTTCCTTATTCTGGATATTGATAATTTTAAACATGTCAATGATACACTGGGCCATTCCGCCGGTGATTTTGTCATTTCTCAGTTTGCACAAAACATCCAGTCCCATTTCAGGGAGGGCGATATTGTGGGGCGGATCGGAGGAGACGAGTTTGCCGTATTCATTCCCTTTACAGGCATGGAGAGCCTTGAAAAGAAGGTGCAGCAGCTGGTTGCGGACCTGCATACCTGCATTACCACGGAGGCAGGGAAATGCAATGTCTCCGCCAGTGTGGGAATTGCAATCTATCCTGGATCAGGCATGGATTTTGAAACCTTATATAAAAATGCCGACCTGGCTTTGTACAAGACAAAAAAACGGGAGAAAAACGGATATACGGTATTTAAAAAATAATAACTTTTTTGTAAGTTTATCGTCAGAAATAGTTGTTTTTTGTAACCTGGAAGTATGGTATACTGATTAGTACATTGTCCTGTGGACGGCATTTCATATGCTTCCAGCACAGGACAGTGTACTTATTTTGTTTTTCAGAGGATATATGTGATAGGAGAGGTAGCCAGATGCGATCAAAACAATGGAAATCATTTTTATGTATATGTACAAGCTGCGCCCTGTTGATGAGCACGGCAGTGTACGCAAACCCCGTGGTTATCGCCCCATTGGAGGAAAGCCAGGTGGCATCCGTCCAGTCAGGGGGACAGTCGGGAAGCCCTGCGTCCAACCAGGGACCATCGGGCAGCGGGGATGCAGGCACGGTATCTTCCAGCGGACCTGCTGCTGACAACACAGCCGGACAGCCCTCATCCGGCGCCTCTCCCACAGAGGCCGGGAATGGGATAAGCCCAGGGGCGCCGGGGACCGGAAGCCAGGGAAATACGGGAAATAATACAACAGGAAATAACGTAACAGGAAATATCGGTACTGTGGACACATCCGCGATCCAGCAGCCGGTGGTTGCGGCTGAGGGTGCGGTCCTTATGGACGCGGCCACCGGAAACGTCCTGTTTTCCAAAAACGGAGAAACCAAGTATTATCCGGCCAGCATCACCAAACTTATGACAGCTCTTTTGGTGGCTGAAAACTGCGGGCTGGACGACAAGGTTACATTTTCTGCCACTGCTACCACCAATCTGGAGTCGGGTGCGGTATCCATCAACATGACGGAGGGGGATGTGATGACCGTCCGCCAGTGCCTGTATGCCCTGCTTCTCAAATCCGCCAACGAGGTGGGGAATGCATTGGCCGAGCATGTGGCAGGCAGCAATGCCCAGTTTGCCGAGAAAATGAACGCCAAAGCGGCTGCCCTGGGGTGTACCAATACACATTTTACAAATCCCCATGGGCTTAATGACTCCAACCACTACACAACGCCCCATGACATGGCGCTGATTGCAAGGGCTGCTTTTCAGAATGATATTGTAAAGACCGTTGCCTCTACCCGTACATACAGTCTGCCCGCCACCATTAAGAACCCGTCCGGGCTTACCGTGTCCATTGGACACAAGATGCTCAACCCCAGCGATTCCAGATACTATGAAGGGGTGATCGGCGGAAAGACCGGCTATACCTCCAAGGCAGGCAACACCCTTGTGACAGCAGCGGAAAAAGATGGGGTAAGGCTGATCGCGGTAGTCATGAAGGCTAAATCCACCCACTACACGGATACTAAGTCCATGTTTGACTATGGATTTGAACTGGCCAAGGCAGGGGCTCTGGGCAGTTCAAACAGCAGCGGGACAGGCCCAAGCAGCACTGGAAATGCAGGCAATGGGACCGTGGGAAACAGCAGTACAGGGACGAGTAATACAGCAACGGACAATACAGGAACAAACAGCACAGGAAACAGCGGTCCGGGGACCGCAGCCGGCCAGGGATGGGTCCAGGATGCCACCGGATGGTATTACGTGAAGGACAACGGCTCCAAGGCGGTCAATGAATGGCTGACACTGGACGGGGTTTCTTACTGGATTGATTCCAACTCCTATATGGCTAAGGGATGGAGACAGATCAACGGAATCTGGTATTTCCTGCGCTCCAACGGAGCCATGGCAAAGAACCAGTGGGAGAAGGTAGATGAGAATGGTCTGTGGTTCTATCTGGGACCGGACGGTGCCATGCTGACTAACACCACTACGCCGGATGGGCATTATGTGGGGAGTGATGGGGCTTGGGTGGAGTAAGATGAGATAGTAGAGTATATCTTGAATTCAGAACAAAAGCAAATATGATTTTGAGGCATCATATATTGATGTATTATCATATCAGTAGAGAAAGTATACTATACCATTTGAAAAATGTAACAGAAGCGAAATCCCGGAGAGCGGAAACTCTTCGGGATTTCTTTTTAATGTACCTGAAAAATTACTCAACAGGCAATGCAGTATAGGTCAATGTGTCAGGATTCCTCAGATATATGTAAGCCATCTGGGAGACTACGGTATTCAGTGGGAGTCAGACCGGTCAGTTTTTTAAAATTACGTATAAAAGTCTGTTGATTATTAAAGCCTACAAAGGCTGCTACTTCAGCAATAGTTATTTGTGTTGTGCAGAGTAGTTCTTTCGCGTGTTCAATGCGCAGACCAGACAAATATGTGATGATATCGCATCCTGTTTCTTTTTTAAATAGTTTGCTTGTATAAGCTGGGCTGCATCCGATATAGGTGGCCATGGTTTCAAGAGAAATGTCCGAATTATAATTCTCACTCATCCATTTTATCAGATGGTCAATCTTTACTTTCCCTTTATTAGCGCTGGCTGCCAGAACAAGGCCGCATACATCCTGAACAAGGGGTAGAAGAAGTTGACCAAAGTCATGAACTTTTGCCATTCTGTTCAGATCTTCCAGAACCTGTTCTTGAAGTTTTACACAGTCTGCATAAATAACAGGCATATCTTTTGTTGTCTCTATTATTACATTGATAATTTGTGATGCTGTTTCCTTTACTGATGCAACAGAGGTATTGGGATTGGCGTGGATAACGGAAAAATAGGACTTTAGAAAGTCCTCGGCCTCCGGTGATTTGCCCAGGCGGATATATCTGGAAAGAAGTTGTTGCTTGTTATAATCGAACTGTACTTCCGAACGCTGAAACTCTTCATAGCAATAGGGAATGATCAGATGATTATGGATCTTGTGATTTAAAAGTTCCGCGGCAGCGCTATAGGATTGATGAAGCTCTTCAATGGAAGAAGTGATGGTTCCAAAAGCGATTATGGGAGGTTTATCATTGCCGGAAGCACAAACACTTTGCAGTACACCCCCCAATTTATTCATACCCAAAAGACGGATGTCATCTGAGTGTGTCTTAGACATATCCAATATACCAACAATTGTTCCGGGATTTTCCCATAACCAATAAGACGGAAAATAGTTGTCCGAAGCGGTCTGGCATGTATGCAGCAGATTTTTTTGGGCATCGCTGAACTCGGATTTGTGGAGATTGTAAAAGAGCTGGATGGAAACCGGAACCTGTATTAACACAACAGACACACATTTCAATCGTTCTTCAAGTTTCAAAAAGGCAATACTTTTTACAATGCCTTCTTTTCTGTAATCTGTTCCGCAGCACAAGTCAAGTAGTAGCTTTGACTGGAGAACCTGCTGATTAAGATCTAGAATGGAACGCAATGCAGCTATCTCTTTTTGGTCATGCGAATATGTCACAAGGAGAGAACGATATCTTTTGTAGAATATATATGCAATGCCAGACACTGCCATTAATAAAAAAATAGCAATCAGGACCTCCATGGTTGTTCCTCCCTGTAATGTTAAAGAATAAGAATTTATTTGGTTTTATTATAGTATATAAAATTTGAAAAGACAAGATTTGGACATTGAGAAACAGTATAAAGTAAAAGCAAAAGCATAAGGAACATCTTAAGATGTAGTGGCCTATTTCGTAAAATGCAAATAAAAAACGAAATATACAGCATGAAAAGTACAGAATTTGTTAATAAAAGCAGATAATGACTATATACTTTTTGATGCCTCGGAGCTAGTTTATAGGAGTAGGAAGCTGCTGGCAGTAAATAATACCTAAGATCGTCAGAATCAATTTTGATATGGCAGAAAGAAGGATAAAGTGAAAGCGTTTATGATTGAGGATACCAGATTTGCCGGTTTTATTGAGGTGGAAGAACCGCAGATCTGCAGCCCTACCGCTGTCAAAGTACAAGTTGAGTCAGTTGGTATATGTGGAACAGATATTAAAATTTATGAGGGACATCATTCTCTATCCATGGGACAAAAAAGGATACCTGGACATGAGTTTGCCGGGGTTGTCACAGAGATAGGAGGGCAAGTTAAGGGCTTAAAGAAAGGAGACCGTGTTGTCCATGAGCCGATCTCGTATTGCGGCCAATGCTACGCCTGTTTAAAAGGTGAAGGAAATGTGTGTGCCCAAGTGAAAGTGACAGGCTGCAATATGTCCGGAGGACTGGAAGAATACTTTGTGTCAGATGAGCGGCAGTGGCACAGGATTCCTGACTGGATCAGCTGGAATGAAGCTGCATTGATCGAACCTTATACCATAGCGGCACAGGTATGTGCCCGGGCTGAACTGGCACCAGAAGACACATTGCTGATATATGGGGCTGGACCTATTGGTCTCATGCTTGCAGATACGGCTATACATATGGGGGCAATGGTAATGATTAGTGAAATTAGTGACGGAAGGCTTAGAATGGCCAGAGAAATTGGAATACCATATGTAATAGATTCCACCAGGGATAATCTCAGGGAGCGGGTCATGGAACTGACCGGAGGCTATGGACCTAACATTATTGCGGACTGCGCAGGTATCGTGCAGTTGGATGAGGAAGCGATTGACATGCTGTCCCCATGCGGAAGATTCGTGCCGGTAGCGGCTGTGCCCTTTATGTTTGATGGCTATAAGGCCATGAGAAAGCAGTTGAAAATCGTGGCTTCAAGACTTCAAATGCATCAGTTTGCACCTGTGATTTCAAATTTTAGGCAGTATCAGGAGCACGCGGACAGGATAATTACGGATGTTTTTGATTTCAGGGATACAAAAAAGGCCTTTGCCCTTGCCGGCCAAAGGCGTCCTGAGACGGGGAAGATTGTTCTTCGTTTTAACAAATACATGGATTAATGGAGGAATCGGTTATGGATACGGTTGTGGTGGTTTATACCTCTATGGGAGGCCTGATTAACACTATGAAAAAAGAACTTTCAGCAGCGCTGCCGGATTGCAGGATAGTAAATATCGCAGATGACAGTCTGATCAGGGAGGTTGTGGAACACGGCAGAGTCACGGACAGGGTGAGGGAACGCATGATGCATTACTTCCAGGCTGCTGCCAGGTGGGATCCCAAAGTGATCATCAGCGCCTGTTCTTCTGTGGGAGAGGTTGCGGAAGCGGCAGATAAAATACTGAGTGTACCGGTTATCCGTATAGACAGGGCCATGATTAAAAAGGCTTTACAGCATGGGGATAGAATTGGCGTGGTGGCATCCCTGGAGACCACCATGGAGCCTACGGCATCTTATATTCGCCGCCTGGCCTCAGATATGGGGAGGAATGTCCGGGTGATCGGCAGAGTGGCACAGGGGGCATATGAGGCTAACAGTCAGGGACGACCGGAACTTCATGACGATCTTATCAGAAAAGAAGCAGAGGTCATGGCGGGAGAGGTGGACGTATTGATTCTAGCGCAGGGTTCCATGGCGGGAATGGAAGCATCTCTCAAGAAAGACACAGGATTGCCGGTATATGCAAGTCCATGTCTTTGTGTAAAGGAAGTGCAGGAGATATGTGAGGTGAACAGATGATAAAGTTGACAGAGGAAAGAGAAAAAGAGTTGGAAGCACTTTGTCGCCAGTTTCGGATTGACATTATATCAATTCTTCATGAATTGCAGACAGGACACGCGGGAGGCTCGCTGTCAGAGTGCGAAATCCTTGTAACGCTGTACATGGAGTGCGCCAATATTTCAAAAGAAAACCAGTATGACAGCGGCAGGGACAGGATTGTACTTTCCAAAGGACATGGAGCGCCCATGCTTTACCGTTGCCTTTGTGAAAAAGGCTTTTTTCCAAAGGAGGAAATGCATACATTAAGGCAGCCGGGCAGCCGCCTTCAGGGGCATCCCTGTTCTGCGAAAACCCCGGGAGTGGAGTTGTCCACAGGACCTTTAGGCATTGGGCTGTCGGCATCGGTAGGAATGGCTTGCGCCAACCAGCTTATGGGGAACGATGCCTATGTATTTACCGTGATGGGTGACGGGGAATTAAATGAAGGGACGATATGGGAAGCGGCCATGTCTGCGGTGAAGTTCAGATGCGACCATTTGATCGGTATTGTGGATTGGAATAAAGTTCAGTTAGATGGGACCACGGCCCAGGTCATGCCCATGGATCATATGGAGGAGCGCTGGAAATCATTTGGGTGGAATGTCCTGACATGTGACGGACATAAGATAGCCGGGATTTATACGGCCATTGAGAAGGCAAAAAGCATGAGAAATGGGAAACCATGTGTGATTCTCGCAGATACTATTAAGGGAAAAGGGGTATCTTTTATGGAAGGTACAAATAAATACCATGGAAAGGCTGTATCAGATGAAGAATACGCGCAGGCAATGAAAGAACTGGGAGGTATAAAGTGATGGGAATGGCGTTAAGGGATATTTACGGTGAAAGTCTTGTTAAATATGCTGGTCTTAATGACAGGGTAGTAGTTCTGGACGCCGACCTCTCAAACAGCAGCAAGACCTGTATGATGGCAGCGGCCTATCCTGAGAGGGCATTTGATGTAGGAATTGCAGAAAGCAATATGGCCGCCATGGGGGCCGGATTTGCTTGCAGCGGATTCATTCCATTTGTCAATACCTTTGCCACACTGGCGTCTTCCATGTGTGCATTATCCGCTAAGGCACTGATTGGATATTCTGGATTGAATGTGCGTATCGTAGGTTCTAACAATGGCCTGGGAGGAGGATATGATGGAGCCACACACCATGCGATCGAGGATATTAACGTGATGCGGGGAATTCCCGGAATGCTGGTCATGTCGCCCTCCGATGGCATTATGCTGGATTGGATGGTGAAAATGCTGGTGGAGGATTATAAAGGACCAGCCTATGTCAGCATACCCAGAAACGGATATGAAAACATCTATGATACAGGAGAAAACTTTAAAATTGGAAAAGCAAAGCAGCTTTCGGAAGGAAAGGATGCGGCTATCTTTGCCGTAGGACTATCTGTTTACAGGGCCGGTAAGGCGGTGGAAATTCTTGCGGCTCAGGGAATCAGGGCCAGACTGTTTGATATGTTTACAATAAAACCGCTGGACAGAGAGACTGTGATCCGTGCAGCGGGTGAAACGGGAGCAGTGGTTATTGTGGAGGAACATTCAATTATTGGCGGGCTTGGAACCGCGGTACTGGAAGTCCTGGCAGAGGAGAAGATCCAGGCAGAGATATCCAGACTCGGAATACGTGACTGCTACACAGAGAGCGGGAGCTATGAGGAACTTGTGGAGATATTTGGCCTTGGAACCGATTCGATTGTTAATGAGGTCCGCAGTGTGGTTTCCAGAAAGGAGGATATGGAATGCGGGAGGAGATAAGGGATTTATATAAAAAGAGCTATGAATTGCGGCTGGATGCTGTTAAAATGGTTTATCATGCCAAAACAGGCCATGTGGCTCCCAGTCTATCCATGGCAGATTTGATTACGGCAATGTACTTTTACATTTTGAAGCTTGATCCGGCCGATCCGGGCTTAAAGGACAGGGACAGGTTTGTCTTATCCAAAGGGCACGCATGCCCCATCTACTATGCGGCTTTGGCTAAACGGGGATTCTTTCCTGAGAAGGATCTGATGGAATACAGGAAGTTAAACAGCAGTCTGCAGGGACATCCCGATATGCGCAAGTGCCCGGGGGTGGATATGACCACAGGCTCTCTTGGAAATGGATTGGCGGCCTCACTGGGGATGGCCCTGATTGGGAAGAAGAACAGGAGCAGTCATTATGTCTATGTTATCTGCGGCGATGGGGAGCTCCAGGAAGGAATTGCATGGGAAAGCGCTATGTATGCCGGAAATGCGCATCTTGATCATCTGATATGGATTGTGGATTGCAATGGCCTGCAGTCAGGGGGAAGGGTTGCCGATATTCAGGATTTGGGGAATCTGGAGATGAAATTCAAAAGTTTTGGATGGGATACTCAAACCATTGACGGCCATAACATGGAGGAGATCCTGGACGCAGTTACTACAGCTAAAGCTGCTAAAGGAACCCCTTCTGTGATCATAGCCAAAACAGTAAAGGGAAAGGGCGTATCCTATATGGAAGACCAGTATCTATGGCATATGAAAGCACCCAATGATGAGGAATATAAAATTGCAGTTGAGGAGCTGGCAGAGGAGGCAGGGAAATATGAATAAGATGGTTTCTACACGGACAGGCTTTGGTACGGGACTGGTAGAGCTGGCAGGAATGCGGGATGATGTAGTAACTACTTCGGCAGACACCTATCGTTCGTTTGCCCTGAATAAATTTGTAGAGAAGTACCCGGACCGGTATTTTGAGTTTGGAATTGCCGAACAGGGGATGTTGACAGCTTCCGCCGCCATGGCGGCAGAAGGCTGCTGTGTCTTTTCCGTGGGTTACAGCCCCTTCCTCTCTATGCGTGGGCTGGAGCAGATACGTACATTTGCCGCATATCCCAACCTCAATGTAAAGGTGGCCGCGGGACTGTCTGGACTGTCAGGGGATACGGACGGGGTAACACATCAGGGCACAGAGGATATCGGAATTGTCAGGACTATCCCCAATATGGCGCTGCTTTGTCCTGCGGATGCGGTTGCTGCAAAGGCATTTGTGAAAATGGCAGCAGATCTTCAGGGGCCGGTTTATCTGCGCCTCGGGAGGGGGGCAACACCTGTAGTTTATAAAGAAAATCAGAGGTTTGAGTTTGGAAAGGCAATACATGTCCGTTGCTATGGCAGGGAGGCGGTGATCGTGGCCTGTGGTCCTTGTGTGGCTGAAGCTGCTAGGGCAGCTGACCAGCTGAAAGAAGATGGGATTATGGTTACGGTTCTGGATATGTATACGATAAAACCGCTGGATGTAGATACCCTAGCGGGCTGCTGTGAAGGGGCCGGGAGCGTCATAACAGTGGAGGATGGTACGGTCTGTGGTTTGGGAAGCGCTGTGGCTGAGGCGCTGGTGGAACATAATGTACATCCGAAGCATTTTAAAAGGTTAGGAATGACAACATTTGGGACAGCAGGAAGCCTTCCTGAACTGTTGGGCTTTTTTGGCCTGGATTCCAAAGGTATTGTGGAGAGTGTCCAAAGCCTTCAATAGATGGCAGATAGAATAAGGAGGAATTGACAGATGAGTTACACATTGGATCAGTTGTATGGCATAAGAGACCAAGTGATCGTGGTTACAGGCGCCGCAGGAGGTATCGGTTTGGAGCTGTGCCGGGCGATCCGGGATTTGGGCGGCAGGGTGGCGGCTGTTGTAAGAAACTCAAAAAGCCGGGAAAAAGTTCTGGAGGCGCTTCATTGCCCGAATTTATCCACAGAAAAGGATGTACTCTGTGTTATTGCGGATCTGACCCATGAGGAGGCTGTAAAAGCGGCAATGGAACAGATTGACCGGCACTTTGGAAGAATTGACGGACTGGTAAATGCAGCAGGAATGAATATAATTGAAAGCCTGGAGAAGATGACGCTCAGTGATTTCCAGAAGGTTATGGACACAAACTTTACATCAGTGGCAATCTGCTGTAAATATGCGGGAGGCTATATGCTAAGAGCAAAGAAAGGCCGTATTGTTAACATTTCCTCCCTCAGTACTGTGAAAGGGAAGGCATACTACACAGCCTACGCCTCCAGCAAGGCTGCAGTGGACAGCTTTACCAGGGCATTGGCAATTGAATGGGCCCAACAGGGTATTAATGTCAATTCAGTGGCACCCGGAATGATAGTCACGGATATTAACAGGAAACAGATTGAAGAGAATCCAAGATCATATGAAAAGCGGATTGAGAGTATACCGCGGGGGTGCGCAGGGAGAACAGAATGGCTGGTGGCGCCTGTGATTATGCTGCTCTCACCTGGCTCCGTCCACATGACGGGACAGACTGTATTTGTGGACGGAGGCTGCACGGCCGGGGATACGTTTGTAATGGAGACAGAACGTTTCAGATAACAACATCCTCATCCGGGATCCAGGCGCAGCGAAAGCCAATGCGCCTGGCTGTATAGGACGGAGTGTGCGCCAGATTCAGCCAAAACATACCCGCGCTTTTCTCGTGATACCAATGCCCGCCCCGGAGAGCAGCTGTTTCCCCATGATTGCGAAAATACAGATCACCGGGAGCGCAGGCATCTTCCATAGGAAAAACACAGGCCGCGCGGAGGAAAAGTAAGGCCTGAGCAGACAATTCTGTAAGACAGGAAAAATCGGAAAAGGGCATGTGACCATATGTGGAATCCATACCAGGAACCAGTTGTTCGTATATATGCTGCGGATATGTACGGGAGAGCGACAGGGCGAAATCAGGAGTTCCTCCGGCAGGAGGCGGCGGACATGTATAGTCAAAATGAAGGGTATTGGGGAAATCAGCGGGCATGAACCGGCCATCAGGCAGCATGGAATTCCAAAAGGAGCTGTTTCGCCGTTGGGCTTCGTGGATGGCAGAATACTCCGGTCTCAGCCACAGAAGCTTTCCATCCAGCATCCTAAGACCGCCAACCCATTCAGCCACATTACCATTGCAGTCGAAGATACCGTTTATCGTATGGTCGTGAGCCCAGGAAATGGGACCGCTTCCGGTCAGGGCCGGTCCGCCGGAGCCGTTCGGCAGGGGAGACATAAGGGTGCAGGTATCTTCCGGGTGTCCACAGTCGCTTCCATTGGAATTATTTCCACGGGGGACAATTCCACGGGCGCGGCTCCACAGGGCAATCCCAGCCCACTCGTAATTCGTCATCAGGTGCCAGCCTGGTCCCTTGGCCTGGCAACATTCTAATGCTTCATCATAGCTGATAAAATTTCTGGGACACTGGTCCGGAAGACTGTAAGCACGTCCCCTTTTTGTGATATTCTGGTATTTAGAGAGCCAGACATATTGTACTTGGCCTCGGGATGTCTGAAACATGGGATGAACGGCATTTCCAGCATGGGGGATCACCTGTTCCAGATCAAAACAAGGAATCCTTACCATCAGGGATGGAAGGCCGGCATCATCATACACCAGGGTATTTGTCCGCCCTGTAAGCTTCTCCACGATTATTTTAGCAGGAACTTTATCTTGAAGCAGGGTATAAAAAAATTTGGTCTGTCCGGTGGTTTTGGCACAGCGGTCCGCGAAACTTTCAAGGATAAGCAATTCCATTGGTGGATAGAAAGTATGATCTGGCAGCATAAAATCTCCTTACAATATTTTCAGATGATTTTTATATGTTTCCGGTGAAATGGTATTGTAGGATTCCATCGAATAAAAATAGTCCAGCGCGGCACGGCGGCAGGTTTCGATATGCGTTTTCATTAATATGGCGGCTTTTTCATAATTTTTGTCAATCAAAGTGTTGATGATATCCAGATGTTCTAAACGGGCATCATGGATCTGTACCCTGTTCTGTTTACTTGCAATGACCACTTTTGTGTTATCATCAAACAGTTTATGCATCATATCAATAATATATCGGTTTCCACAATACTCAATGATAAAAAGATGCATGGCCGTATCCAGACGGAAGGCATTTTGAATGTCAGGAAAATCCTGGGTAAAAGTATTGCGGAAATGCAACAGTTCCTCTGTCGGTAAATGAGGGGCTGCCATGCCGAGCGCTACCGGCTCGATCTCAATCCTTGCCTGAAAAATCTGCAGGACATCACTGAGCTGGATATCTGACACGAAAATCCCCTTTTTAGGCATGACCTTTACAAGCCCTTCCGATTCCAGTCGGTTGATGGCTTCACGGACAGGCGTACGGCTTAAACCAAGGTCCGTTGCCAGCTGGCTTTCATTTATTAAAGAACCGGGCTCATAAATACAGTTGATCAAACGCTCTTTTATTATCTGATAGGCATGATTTTTCAAATCACGATTTCCGGTTTTCGGCATAAGTAACCCCTTCTTTTCTCAAAATATGGTTTTAATATAAGAAACAAAAAGTATACAACATGATTATTATAAGCTGATTTTTACTATTATACAAGATTGAAAATCACCATAAAAAGAGGGGGGGATTTGTGAAAAGTATCTACATGGTCCTGGATCTATTTAGGTAGAAATGCATAAAAATATATTTTAAATCTAAGCAAATATGCTATTGAAATACTAAAAACCGTGTTGTATACTTTAAACATGCAATAAGAATATATTATGCTTATAAAAAACGGGAGGAGATACAATGGTCAGAAAAAAAGAGGAAATTCCATATGAAAGCAAACCGGCTCCTTTCCATGGGTTAGGGGAGATAACAGTGCGTTCCCTGTTAAATGGAGAGGAGGATATGTATGGTAAAGGGAGGATTTTTGCACATACTACTGTGAACCAGGGGGCGGGAATTGGCTATCATATCCACGAAAATGAATCTGAAACATACTATATTTTAAGTGGAGTCGGTAAATTTAATGATAACGGCGTCATCCGGACCGTAACAGCGGGGAATGTTACTTTTACCGGAGCCGGAGAAGGACATGCAATAGAAAATGCGGGCGATGTTCCACTTGAGATGATAGCTTTGATTTTATACCAATAGCCGGGATGGAGAAAGGTCTGCATAAAAACAGGCGGCCAGCTATTGGGGAATGAATAAAAGATATAATAAAAGGATAAATAGGAAAGGAAGAGACATTATGAAAAAATTACAGTTAAAAAAAGTTATGGGAGTTACAATGTCACTTGTTTTAGCCATGTCATTGACAGCCTGTGGTACTTCTTCAGACAACAAGAATGATACAACTGGAACTTCAGCTGCGGCACAGACAGAGGCAGCAGCGCAAACTATTGATTCAGGGGCAGCGGCCAGCGCAGAAACAGTTACCCTCCGCCTGGGCCATACACAGTCTACCGAGCATCTGATCAACACTTCTGCGGAGAACTTTGCCGCATTGGTGGAAGAACGGTCAGGAGGCGCAATCCATATTGACGTATATCCCAGCGAGACACTTGGAACTAATACAGAACTTGCAGAGGCCTGCTCAGAGGGAGATGTGGATTTATATATTTCTGCCACGGGCCAGTATACGTCACGTTATACACCATTTACGATTGTAGAAGCCTTTTACATGTTCAGGGATTTGGATCATATGATGAAATTTTACGACAGTGATTCCCATCAGACTTTGGTTGACGGTCTGGCAGAGGCATGTAACGTAAATATACTTGCAGATTTGTATTATGGGGCCCGCCAGATGACCACTTCGGGAAAGGCGCTGAAAACCGCCGATGACATGGCCGGATTAAAGATGCGCGCGGCCAATGAACCTCTTCCAATTGCTGCATTTACCCAGTTGGGTGCTTCTCCTACACCAATTGCGTATAACGAGACCTATTTGGCGCTTCAGCAGCACACTGTGGACGGACAGGAGAATCCTCCTGCTTCCATTTCTGCAATGAAGTTCTATGAGGTTCAGGATTATTTGAACTTGACCTACCACCAGTTTCAGATGCTGAGTATTTTCATGAGCGATACGGCTATGCAGAAGCTGACTCAGGAGCAGATTGATATTATGTACGACTGCGCCAAGGAAGTTGCCAAGGAGCATAATACCAAGGCGATCGAGCAGGAACAGGGCTATATTGAAGAGATTGGAAAATATAGTGAAATCGTAGAGCCTGATATTGAATCCTTCCGTGAAAAGATTGCGCCTATGTACGACCAGTTTAAAGATCAGTGGGTTGATGGTATGTATGAGGCGATTCAGGCAATGTAAGCTCTGCAGGAGAAAGCCGGCCCTGTCCGGCTTTCAATTTCACAAAAAAGGAGTGCGGTATGGTAAAGAAGTTAGAAAGCATAGTTTATCATGTTCAGAGGACGTTTTTTATAGCTGTGATGACATTCATGCTGTTAGTGCTGTCCCTGCATGTGATCATGCGCTTTGCGTTCAATAATCCAATCATCTGGACAGATGAGGTAATTACTATGATGCAGGGCACGCTGGCTTTTGCAGGGATTGGCTATTGTTTTCATAAGAAGCAGCATACGGAATTATCCCTGGTCTACGACAAGGTCCCGCGTCCCGTACAATGGCTGTTTGATCTGGCATCTAACGGCATCATGCTGTTTTGTACTTGTTACATGATTAAATATAGTTGGAAATTTACTCTTAAAAAGAATATTCAGATGAATACAATTCCATGGATGAAACAAAGCTGGATTTACTGTTTTATTACAGTGGGGTTTATACTGGCGGCCTGTTACATCCTGCTGCGTCTGATTGAGGTGTTCCGCTGTATCAACAAGGAATTGAGAGAAAGGGGATAATGGGGGATGGCACTATTATTTTTATGTTTTTTTGGATTTATGGTCATACGCATGCCCGTTGCCTACTGCATGCTGTGCAGCTCTATTATCTATTCCATGGTGTATGGGGAGAGCCTGAACATGATCGTTTCCCGAGCTGTACAGGGCTCCAGCGGCTTCACATTGCTGGCCTTGAGTTTCTTTATATTGGCAGGTAATATTATGAACCGGGGCGGGGTGACGGATCGGATTTTTAACTTCTGTAAGAAGACTATAGGATGGATTCCTGGAGGTCTGGGGCATGCCAATGTACTGGCGTCTGTGGTTTTTGCAGGAATGTCCGGTTCGGCGGTGGCTGATGCCGGAGGTCTGGGAGCCATCGAAATTAAAGCTATGAAGGATAATGGCTATGATGAGGAGTTTGCAGTAGCTATTACTGGAGCATCTTCCTGCATTGGGCCGATTATTCCTCCTACCATATCGGGGGTGGTCTACTGTGTGGCCAGTGGTGTATCTGTAGGAAAAATGTTTATTGCAGGTATTTTGCCAGGATGTTGTCTGGCGGTGGTGCAAATGATATATGTGTATATAGTGGCTAAGAAGCGGGAATATCCCCGTACACCCTTTGGTGGATTCCGGGATTTGAGCAGATCTTTCGTCACATCTTTCCCTGCATTGTTGACGCCAGTTATTATTTTGGGAGGGATCATAACAGGTATCTGTACTCCTACAGAGGCTTCGGTGGTAGCTGTGTTATACGCGCTTGTCCAAGGCTTTCTGACACGGGATCTGAAGTGGAAGGATATGCCTGGAATCATGGACGATACCCTTACCAGCGCCATGAGTGTACTCTTTATCGTGAGCTGTGCCAATGCATTTGGATACATTATTACTGCACAGCAAATCCCGGGCAAGCTGGCAGCGGTGTTCCTGAGCGTGGTTACAAATAAATTCATCGCCCTTCTGGTTATCAATATCTTTTTACTTTTGGTGGGAATGGTTATGGAGAGCCTGGCCGCTCTTGTAATCCTGGTGCCGATTCTGATGCCGGTGATCGCATCCTTTGGTATTGATCCGCTGCATTTTGGAATTGTCTGCATCCTGAATATTACAATAGGTATGCTGACTCCGCCCGTAGGTATGGTGTTGTTTGCTCTGTCAAATGTGAGCAGTCTTTCATTTGAAAGGATTACAAAGGCAATGCTTCCGCTGCTGGCAGTTAATTTTATTGCGCTGCTGATAGTGACCTATTGTCCTCCGCTTACCACATGGTTACCTAATTTAATTATGTAAATAGAATAAAATATTTATAAAAGGAAAGGAAGTTGTGATATGATACCGATTGAACTTGATCAGGAAATACGGGAGGGTGTTTTTAAAACACTTCCTCAGATTATGGATATTCAGAATGAGGAACTGCGAAACAAGACTGCGGATGCATGGACGTATGCGTTACAGATCAACGGCTTTAAACAAATTGAAGAAATGCCAGGCTCCGGTATGCCCGAGGCCAGTGCGCTGGGAGACCAGAGTATGCACATCCGCGCGGTTGGATACAATACGCTAAGTCTGTATGAAAATCTATCCAGGGCTTATGAAATGGATTTAGGACTGGACAAAGACATATTAATAGCCAGCGCACTCCTGCACGATGTAGGCAAGCCTTATGAGTATAGTCCTGAGAACAGAAAGCGCTGGGGAGAAAACCATAAGACAACAGGAGCCCCCAATGTGCGGCACCCGGCTTATGGAACTTACATCGCAATCACATGTGAATTGCCGGAAGAAGTGGTGCATGTGTGTGCGAACCATTCCCCTGAAGGTCGTTTTGTGACAAGAAGTGCGTATGCCACCCTTGTTCACTATGCGGATGACGGTTCCTGGTTTTCGCTGGCAAGCATGTTTGATTTGAATATTCCGAAGCTGTAGAAAAAAAGTGTTAAAGAGCCGCAATCTTCTATTATGAGAATGCGGCTTTTTGCATTGAGCTACGGCAAAAAGAAAAGGTTAAAATATTTTTCCCAGGTATCCCTTTTTCCATTGTGTAATAGATATAATCCCCCCTCTATATTTAATGGAAACTGATATAGCTTAATTCCGGCTGTTATAATGAAATGTATACAATAATTGATAGTAAATGTCATATTTAGCATATTCACTGACTCCGCCATTTGGGGATCAAGGGGAAATTATTATTGAAAACCTGAAACGCTAAAACCATCCTCTACCCTGCAGGTGATGTGGATGTAGCCCTGTTTGGAATATCCACGGATACCATGGAGGACTGCATTCTCTGCAATGGGCTGGAGGATTATTCTTATGATCGTTTCATACATGCACTCCGGCTGGCATTTAATGATGTAGAGGAATGAATGGCTGCACCGGGCACTATGTATTGTTTACAGAACATGCAAAGTACAGTGACGGATGGGAACAGATATTTTCCAAGGCGGAATTCCTTATACCGGAACAGCAGAGACAACTTCTGGATCAAAAAGCCCGGAGCCTGGTAGGGGGAACAGCAGGGAACAGCAGGAGAGATATATGGCATCCGGATATGGGAGGGACCTCTCTGGAACGGTATTTCATTTAATGGGCCGGAAGGAAATATCCTGATCACTGGACGCCTGGATGATCGGGTGATGAGAGAACTGATGGGGGGATTTGACTTGCTGGCCACGGATGACGGGGTGTATAATTGTTAGAAAGACTATAATGTGTTCTATCGGAAAAGGAGGAATTCAATGAATGTTGTTGTGACAGGCGGATGCGGCCACATTGGTACATATCTTATTCCAATGCTTGTCCGTGCCGGCTATGAGGTTATCAATATTACCCGTGGAATAAGCAGGCCGTATGTGGAGGATGAGGCATGGGATTATGTGACTCCTGTGATCATGGACAGGGAAAAGGACAAAGGATTTGCTCATAAGATTGCAGGCATGGAGCCGGACATTGTGGTCGATCTGATCAATTTCCATATAGAAGATACAAAGGCAACGACAGAAGCTCTAAAGGGTACAAAGCTTTCCCACTACCTGTTCTGTTCTTCCGTATGGGCCCATGGCAGGGCCGAAATACTGCCTGCTGATCCTGCTGATCTGCAGAAAGCACCATTGGATGATTACGGTTTTAATAAATTCCAAAGTGAGATTTACCTGAGGGAGCAGTATCACACAGCCGGTTTTCCTGCAACGATCATTATGCCGGGACAGATCTCCGGTCCGGGCTGGACCATCATGAATCCCTGGGCCAATAAAACACCGGTTGTGTTTGAAAAAATAGCTAAAGGGGAGGAGATCTTCCTTCCTAATTTCGGAATGGAGACCTTACATCATGTACATGGCGAGGATGTGGCGCAGATGTTCTTTAAAGCGATCACCCATCGGAATCAGGCGTTAGGGGAAACCTTCCATGCAGTGGGCAGCCAGTCCATCACACTGTACGGCTATGCAAAACTCATGTATGGATTTTTTGGAAAGGAGCCTAAGATCGGTTTTCTCCCATGGAAAGACTGGTGTGAGTATATAGGTGATGAAACGGAAACCAGCGACACTTATTTCCACATTGCCAGAAGCGGCTTTTACAGTATAGAAAATGCCAGGAACCTGTTGGGGTATGAACCCAGGTACACAAATGTAGAAACCATAAAGGCAGCGGTCCAAAGCTATGTGGACAGAGGTGTTATTAAGTTGAACTGATATAGGAAGAGGCTATCGCAGACAGTTGAATTTCAACTGCAGGCGGCAGCCTTTTTTGAATTTAATAATTTTTTGCAACATTTTTATCTCCTTAACTGTATTTATAACAGAACCGCCAAAAGGCAGTCTAATTGAATCAGGAAAGAAGGAAATAATTATGATGAAAGAAATAGCTGTATTAACACTTTGTGCCATGATGTTATGTGATCCGGCTGTGGGCAGCGGCTTGGATGCTGCCGGTGAGCCTGCCTTGGCAGGCAGTATGGCGGGGATGGTAAATCCCTTTACGGAATGCGGGAGCCTTAATGAGGCCGGCCGTAGAGCCGGTTTTGAGATCCAGGTCATGAAAATGCCGGAAGACTGGGGAAAACCAGTGATACGTGTGTCAGAGGAGAGAATGATCGAACTGATCTTTCGGGATGCAGCGCATGACAGAGAAATCAGGGTACGCAAGGCTGTGGGCAGCGGGGATATCAGCGGGGACTATGGCATTTTTACAGAGGAACAGGAGATAGTAACAGATGGGATCCCCGTTACAATGAAGGGGAACAATGAGATGATCAGTATTGCAATTTGGTCAGATAACGGGTATGCTTTCTCTGTCAGTGACAGCAGCGGAATGAGCAGCGGGGAAATGAAGCAGCTGGTTAAGAACGTCAGATAGTCAGGAGGCAGGGGACAGACATGATATGTGTATGTTTGGAACATGTGTTTGCACAGCGGATCCGGGAAATAGGAATCAGGATCTTACGGATGGCAGCAGTGGGAAGAGAGCGCTTTACCAGGGTAGCCGGAAGCAGGGAACGGGTCCGTGGGATACAGGATAAAAGATTTAATGGAAAGCTAAATGAACGGATCAATGAACGGATCAATGAACGGGCGGAGCGGATCATGAGGATTTACGGGAACAGTATTATACGCCTTACCTACTCATATCTTCATAATATGAGTGATGCGGAGGAGATCCTTCAGGATACACTGGTCCGATTTCTGAAAAATGCCCCGGAATTTGAAAATGAGGATCATGAAAAGGCGTGGCTGCTGCGTGTGGCGGCAAACCTTAGTAAGAACCGGATTGAATATAATAAGATACGATATACGGATGAACTGAGGGATACGCTGGCTGCGGAACAGCGGGAGGATCTGTCTTTTGTGTGGGAGGCGGTAAGGGAACTGCCTGTCCGGTACAGGGAAGTGATCCACCTGTTTTATTACGAGGGATACTCCACGGCTCAGATTGGAACAATCCTTAAAATGAAGGAGGCGACCGTGCGTTCCAGCCTGAGCCGGGGGAGGGGAAAACTGAGGGAAATCTTAAAGGAGGTGTATGATTTTGAGGAAACGGTATGAACAGATTATGGATAGAGTCAGTGTGACGGATGAGATGAGCCGGCGTATCCTGGGGAATATCCGGGACATGAACCTGGTACCGGCTCCTCCCAGGAAGGGATTGCCCTCTTATGTAAAAACACTGGCAGCAGCGGTCTGCCTTGTTGTGATATTGGCAGGTACGGCTCTTTATCCGGGAGGACTTCTCAGACAGGCTCCCATGGAACCTAAGGATCCTGCAGTCCAGGTGGTGCCGGATATCCAGGAATGCGCCTCCCTCCAGAGTCTTTCCGAGGCAGTGGGATTTGAGGTCATTGAGTTGTCCTCCCTTCCCTTTGATGTGACTGATAAGACTTATACCGCATTCTGGAAAGAAGTTGCCCAGATCGATTACAGTGGTGAAGGCCAAAGCGCTTTATACCGGATGTGGGCTGGTACAGAGGACCGATCAGGGGATTATAATCTTTTTGAAAATGAAACAGAGGCAGTACTTGATATAGGCAGGGCCACCCTGAAAGGGAATGAGGGAGGATACAGCTTTGCACTATGGACAGACGGAACATATTCCTATTCCCTTAAACTGTCTCTGGAGGTGCCGGAGGATAAAATCCTTGAAATGATATCCGTCAGGTGATATTCTAAAAGTAAAATTCCCGGTACCAGGCTGTCAGAGTATAAAGGAGTACCTGATGGAAGGCATAGGAAGAAAAGAGGTAACCATGAGCCGGAACCGCCGTATCAGATTTGAAAATACTATTATTAGTATCATTGCGCTGGCCTCCCTGGCGCTGCTGATCCTCAGCTTCCTTCCGTCCCTGCCCGTATCCGAGAAGGTGCAGGTTTCACTGGAAATGGGAAAGATGGTCCAGAGGGCATTTTCCATTGTGCTCCTGGCCGCGTCCCTTCAGCAGATGAAGCGCAAAAAGGGTGGAATGGTGTATTGCGGTCCTTATCTTATGCATGAATTTTGTCCGTTGTTTTTCTGGGTTTCACCATCCGGCCCACTTAGTTATCATGGCCGGGGATAGAGCCCCGGCCGTTGCATTTGTCTATTTTAGGGAGGATTTTCGGAATGGGGAAGGGATATCCCGAGCCAAGGGGATTCCTGGATTTGAGTTGGTTATTTTCTGGTTCAGCTGGGGAGGGTGGGGGTATTCTTGCCGCCTTTCTGTATGCGGTCAAACCCTGGATCCAGCCCCGCACAAGCAGAGGGCCGGATATTCAGCATTATGAACATAAACCATGCCGCCAAGGCCGGGGTTACGGTACGGGAATATAAGGTGATGGAGCAGAGGGATACAGAGATAGAAAAGGGATTTGACAGGATTACCCAGGAATGGCTTCAGCAGAAGAAGAGTGGACTGCTAAAATTCACACTGGGCTCAGTAGGGCTGGAACAACCTATGGATAAGCGTTATTTCTATGCATCGGCCGCCTTTATCGTGTTTGTTCCCTTCTTGGGAAAAAAGGGTATATGGCCGATGTCACAAGGCACGGGCAGGATGCGCCGGGAGGTGTGATGGAAACGATCATCCATAAAGCGTTTCAGGTGTTTAAGAAAGAGGGCGTGGAGTTTGGCAGCCTGGGCGTAGCGCCTTTGGCCGGTCTGGAGGAGAACAGCGCCAATCTGGTGGAACGGCTGCTGTGTTTTGTGTATGAACATCTGAATGAGTGTTATGGTTTCCGGGATCTATCCCGGGCAAAGGAAAAGTACAGTCCCACACAGTGGCTTCCCTCCTACTATGTATACCTTCCAATGATTCCTACACCAGAGATGTTCTATGCCGTGGTAAGGATACAGAATCCACAGGAAATCTGGGATTAGATCCACTTTTTGTAAAGGCCCGGTTCCACAAGCGGTAGGAAACCGCCAAAGGCAGCCAATGGAGGAAAAACAGTGAAAAAACACAGAAAATAACGCAGGAGAATAATATAGGGAAATCGTAAAGGGAGATAACAGAGAAAAATAACAGAGGGAATCTGGGCCTCCATCCCTTCCTTTTTATCCTGTTTTCGTATATAATGGGATAAAAAGGAAGCCCATTATAAAGCAAAAAAAGGGAGTGGGGAATATGAAGAGAGTGAAGCAGCTGACAATGATATGGATAGCCGGAGGACTGTTAACTCTGATGTGCAGCACTGCTATGGCTGCCTCAAGAACAGAGATCAACAGCGTATCTCTGGAGGTGGAATCAGAGATCGAGGCCGGGGACAGTTCCAGCAATGTGGATGTATATTCTGATTCCGGCAGGTACAGTGTCAGTGATGTGGAAGTGACCAACGAACCAAAGGATGAATGGGATGACAATGACAAGCCCAAACTGAAGGTTACGGTAGATGCGGAGGATGATTACTATTTCCCTTCCGGATTTTCCAAAAGCGATGTGGACCTGAGCGGTGCGGATGGCAGGGTTACTTCCGTGACAAGAAAAAGCAGCACATTGTTTGTCTATATCACACTGGATTCTCTGGAGGGAAGCAGTGACCGGGACCTGGATGTCTATGAACTGGAATGGGACGAGTCATCCGGCATAGCCAACTGGGAGGATGACGGTGATGCCAGAAAATACGAGGTGCGCCTGTACCGTAATGACAATTCCGTTACCTCTGTCATCACCACCTCGGATACCAGTTACGACTTTTCCAAGTATATCACCCGAAGCGGCGATTATATGTTTAAGGTGAGGGGCGTCTATAGCTCTTCAGACAAGGGCTCCTGGGAGGAATCAGATACCTGGTATGTCTCTTCTGAGGATGCGGATGAGATCAACGCAGGGCACAGCGGATATGGCTCATATGACAGCGAAGGCAATAACTACAGCGGTGCCTGGCTCAGGGATAATGTGGGCTGGTGGTACTGCAATGCGGATAAGAGCTATACTGTAAACAATTGGCAGCTTATTGACGGCCAGTGGTATTTTTTCAATGCTGCAGGCTATATGGTAACCGGCTGGATCCCCTGGAACGGAGTGTGGTATTACTGCGGGGATGACGGCGCAATGTATCATAATACCACGACACCGGATGGGTATTATGTAGGAAGTGACGGGGGCTGGGTGCAGTAATTTATCTAAATTTGTTCAATAAGAAACGGTGTAAGCTCAGATCTTTATACCGTTTCTTTTAATATATTTTCCATTATAATAAATGGCCACCTGTCAGGGTTAATCATATATAAGACAGGGGTACCCAAAGAAAGTGTGACTTTTGAGCATGATAAAGTTTGGTTGTGGACAGCACAAATGGCGGATCCTTTTCAAAGAGACAAGCATGTTATATCAAAACATTTTTGGCCTTTTATCAGTCTAAAACACTTAAATTTCTTATGATGATATAAAACCATGGGGCAGATATAAGGAAATATCATGCAATGGCGAAAGCGCGTGTTGAGGGTTTCTGACATTGCTATAACGCATAGAGCAGGATTATATTAGTAAAATTCATATGCGAAAGCTATGATGTATATGTTAAAAGGGCCTATAAATATAAATTTATAGGTAGTGTCAAATGATTTATGAAAACCCGAAGCCGGTAGAACCGGCAACATTAGAACCTTGAAAATTGCAGATATGTAAGAAACTGGCAATTCCCGCCACCCTTGACGGCACACCAAAACAATGCTCTGAACGTCTTACCAACGGCGAAGAACTCAAGAACAGATAAAAATCCCACCATCGTTGTCACAGCATTGTAGCATTGTTTTGGCGTGCCATCAAGGGCAGGTCCCTTCGGGATGGCTGTATGTCGCCCCTCCGGTTCGGAATCTAAGAACAGATTTAGCCGGGCGGGCGCTGTTCCTGCAGCTGGAGGATGGTCTGCTGGCCGAGCAGGATCAGGAGCTGCCATTTTCCAGGCATGTTGTCTGCGCCTTCCAGCATATCGACTTTATTGAGTACCTGATAATGGTTGTGCTTATGCGGGCGCAGGAAGTTGTAGTAGGCGACCCAGAGTGCTGCGTTATAGTTTGCACCATTATAATTATCGTAACCGCAGCTGACCCGGTAAGTGGATTTAAAGGTTCGGTTGAGGCGTTCGATCATCTGCTTGTAAGGGCGGAACTCCCTGGAGACAGCATCATCGTTTGTAAGCCCGATCACCTGGGTGATGTCAAACCGGAAGCTTTCCCCCAGTTCCTTTGCGAACTGCAGGGCAGCCAGAGGATAGGCGCTGTACCCATCGGCAATGAACCGGAACTTTTCCGGAGTTTCTCCATGCCCCGGAACGCCATGCGCATGGCAAGGATGCACGGACCGACCGAGCGGTTGTCGGAAACCTGGTAGCCGAGGATAGAGCGGGAGGCAGCGTCCATGATGAACCAGATGTAGCCTTTGACACCGCGGACTTTGATATAGGTCTCATCGGCGGTGAAGACGGATGATTTGGGATATTCATAGTGGTCAGAGAAGGGCTTGACAACCATAGCCGCCGTCCTGGCATAGTTGGCAACCTGCTGGTGGGAAATCCGGATGCCATAGAGATCGTTTAAGGCCTGTGCGGTCTTTCTCAGTGAAAGCTGGAGATTCACATGCATGGTAAGGCATAGGGACATGATGTGTGCATTGTGCCTGGAAAACTTCAGGGAGGAGGTGTTCTTTGGCAGGGAGTCCAAGTCCATGCGGAAGAATTTCCGGTTCTTTTTAGGGACGAGGGAGTGTCCGCAGTAAGGGCAGACGAAGCGGATCGGCGAGGTGACACACTCCCCCGTGATGAATGTCTGGCCACAGATCTTGCACAGATACTGTCCGTTGCCACCATTGTTATCATAGAGATAATGATGAGGGGAACCACAGAGGGGGCAGACAATATCTTCAGGGATAGATTGCCCGTTACGGCGCTGGACCGGTCTGACGGGTTTGCCATACTTCCAGAGAAAGTATTCGAGGAGGAACTGCCAGTCCTGTTTGATGAAGGGCTTGATGACGGGGAGCCGGTCAGTGGTAAACTTCTGGTATTTGGGGGAGTGGGAATCATTGAAAGCCCACTGCTTGAGAGGAATATATCTGCAGATCAGATTCAGGAGCCAGCAAATCGTTTAATATTGTTCTTGAATTACAGTAAGTAAATAGAGTATAATGTTATCCATAGCAATGACCCATCCTTTGGTTATTATGTTTGTTGTGGTGACTACATTATATCAAAAAAGGGGAGGTCATTGCTTTTTTATTTTCAAAAGCGGTGTAATCCTTGAAAATACAAGGTTTTTAATAACAAACGGGGTGTCAGACTTGACACTACCAATTTATATTAGAGGGATATTATATGAACAATATTGAAAAATGGTTAGAGTGGGCAATAGAATTACAAAGTCTTGCTCAAGCTGGATTGACATATGGTAAAGATATTTATGATAAAGAGAGATATGAGAGAATTAGAGATATATCAGCTGAAATATTATCACATAAAACAGATATATCCATTGAAAAAGTAAAAGATTTATTTTGTAATGAAATTGGCTATCAGACACCTAAACTAGATACAAGGGCAGCTATATTTGAAAATGGTAAGATTCTTCTTGTAAAAGAAAACAATGGAAAATGGTCTTTACCTGGTGGTTGGGTTGATGTAAATGTATCCGTAAAAGAGAACACTATTAAAGAAGTTAAAGAAGAGGCGGGCTTAGATGTTTCTGCTGATAAAATAATTGCAGTTCAAGATAGAACTAAACACAATTTGCCAGTATATGCCTATGGTGTATGTAAAGTATTTGTTCTTTGCTCTGTTCTTGGCGGTCAGTTTCAAGAAAATATTGAAACAACAGAATTTAAATATTTTAATGAAGATGAAATACCAAAGCTTGCAGAAGAAAAAAACACAATTGAGCAGGTGAAAATGTGTTTTAAAGCATACAAAAGTGAAAGCTGGGAAACAATATTTGATTAAACAAATTTTAATTTGCCTAAGGTTGGGGATGTTCCCAACTAGTAAAAATCACCTTTACTGTCGTAGACACAAATGATCGTTTTTTTTGAAAGGATATTTTTTCCTATGCTTGTTGCTGCAAATTTTTTACATTCTTGCCCTTTGCTTGTACAGAAACAATCATTCGGCGCGGTGTTATTTATGTTACTTTTTCTCAAGTGTCCATATTCTGTAGGGAAGGTTAATGCTTATATCAATTCCTTGAAAGACTTGTTTTCTGAAACTTTAATTTGGACCTTATCTATCATTACGGAAACGAGAAGAACATTAAAACATAAAGATAGTGAAGAAATCAAAATTGTGGAAAACGATAAGCTGGAGAATTATCATTTAAGTGATCTTGATATCAGAAATTTAAAAAAATCTCTTTGCTCTCCTTAGCGGTTCAATTGTTAAGTGTATGTTTACATATTATGGGATTGGAATAAATATTGCTTTGGGGTACAAAACTGAAAGTTTGGATTAAATATTATCAGAAAAAGGGAATACAAGTATTATGGTGCGAATCCCAAGCAAACATAAAATGTCTAGGAGATTCGCACCAAAATAAAGCACATAATATTTGATTTCGAGAGAAGATGTAGTATAATATGAAAAGAGATTTGTGCATTGTGTATGAGGGTAAGTTGTATTTAATAGTAAATATCATGCATAATTGCAGTCACAGTCTGCGAGGACTGTGTGGATTGAAATTACTTCAAGAAGAGCTATCTACTGTCAGAAATCGTCACAGTCTGCGAGGACTGTGTGGATTGAAATCAAAACACAGTGTGTGCCCACGGCAACACCTCCGCGTCACAGTCTGCGAGGACTGTGTGGATTGAAATCCTGCACTTGGCCCTCGTCTGGCCGGGAAAGGCTGAGACACAGTCTGCGAGGACTGTGTGGATTGAAATATTCGAGTCTCCTTTAAAAGGAGTATCCATGATTGTCACAGTCTGCGAGGACTGTGTGGATTGAAATTCTGCGCATGGCGGTTATAAGTCCACCCATGCCTGTCACAGTCTGCGAAGACTGTGTGCATGTAGCAGACTTGAACTTGGTAATTTTTCAATTACGATCATACCAAAGGAAAAATGTCGGGGTGTATGAATTAATTTCATATACCTCGACATTTATTATAGAATCATCTTATCAATTTGAAAGTCACAAAAATCGAAATCCCCTCAGAACGCTCCATCACACTTCCTGTCTAAACATCACCCGCGAAGCGTGGGCTCCGCCCCGGTGGATCCTGTTGTGGGCTGTTTTGATCGTCACACTGTTAAAGCCATCTCTGGTGTTCCGGTTTGGAAAGATAAAATTTTTTGCACTGGAGGTTATTGTGACTCTCAGGCAATGACCTTTGCAAAAGGTGTGGGACAGTTTGGTAGTACGGATTTTAACAGGGTAGATCTGTCCCGGTTCCATAAAGTCCGGGTGTTCAAACTGGTTACGGTACCGTACGCTGAGGACACCGTCTGCCAGTTTCATGGAACGTCCCTCCCTATCCACATCCGTGATGCGCACGACCAGATCCGTATCCTCACAGTCGGAAGAGAGATAAAGCTCTGCTGTCACATCCCCGGTAATGGTCAGGTCTGAGGATAATGCCTGGGTGGAATAACATAAGATATCAGGGCGTTTTTCCTCAAGGGAGTAATCCGCAGGCACTTCCAGTTCATTTTCCGACATATCCACAAGGTGGAGGGCCGGATGTTCCGGATCATATTCATAGGAATCCCAGGAAGGGGACGCAGGAGCGCTTACGGACAGGATTCCTCTGTTCACCGCTGCTGCGTCTTCCTGGTCTCCGTCCAGATAAAAGGTCAGTGCACTGGTGCCGGGAATCGGCCAGTTGTCTGCGGTCTTCCATTGGTTGCTTCCCATAGTGTAATACTCCACCTTCGGCGTGCGGTCTATGCCATTATCCACTCCTTTGAGATAATGTTCCAGCCATGCCAAACAGATCAGGTCCATATCATAGCGAAGGGCATTTGTCCCAAGGGCGAAACCATGGATATCATAATCCGCATTGCCGGCGTGCATCCAGGGGCCAAGGATCACCTTTTTCTCCTGATAATCGTGGTAAAGTTCCAAGGCTTCCGTGGTGCCCATCCCGTTATCGTCAAACCAGCCGGACATGATCAGGGCAGGCACGCGGTGGGCGTTGGTTCTGTCTTTCCAGTTTCCCTGCTGCCACAGTTTGTCATAATCCATATGGGAAAACCATTTTCTCAGAAATGGGATATCATATCCCAGGGCTTTGGGAGCCAGTTCTTCCAGGGGACGGATATCCAGCACTTCCTCCCAGTCGTCCCGCGCCATCAGTGAGGGATCAGAATGCTTTCCCGATACCAGGAAAGCCCAGGCAAGCATGCCGGAATTAAAACATCCGCCTCGTCTGGGAACATCCACAAAGGGGCTGCCAGCACAGACACTGCTGAGCATTGCCTTCAAATGCGGGTTTTCACTGGCCGCCGCGGCCCACTGCACATATCCCAGATAGGAGCCCCCGGTCATACCCACATTGCCGTCACTCCAGGGCTGCCGGGCAATCCAGGAAAGGGTATCGTCCCCGTCCTCCACTTCGTAGTACATGGGCAGCCATTCGCCTTCGCTGTCCTCCCTGCCCCGTACATCCTGGATCACCACGGCATAGCCCCTTTGGACAAAACGAAAATAACAGGAAATGCCCATGGTTTTTCCATATGGGGTGCGGACCAGCACGGTGGGAACCTTCTTGGCTCCTGACGGAAGATAGATATCGGTTGCCAGGCGGACCTGGTCACGCATGGGCACCATTTCCGTTACTGGATGTTCCACTGTGCAGAGGGGATTCCGGTTAACTTCGGCCCACTGGCTTAGAATGGTCCTATCCTCCAGGCCGTTTCTCACAAGTACGGCGCACTGGTCGCGGTAAGGGGTGACAAAAGCAGCTACCTGACCATTGTCCGTTATGAGATTTTTTGGGAATTTAATATTTCTCTGAACAAAAGACTTATCATCTCTTTTTTCAAATATCTCCCCGCCGGGAGTTTCAAATCGCTTAAATTCATTCCATGTCCCAGCATTTCTTGTCCCAGCATTTCTTGTCCCAGTGTTTTCTGCCGCGGTGTTTCTTGTCTCAGTATTCCTTATCCCTGCCTCGTATGCCTCCAGTTCCATCAGAGCTTTTCGGACATTCATTTTTCCCAGTTCCAGATACCAGGTGTCATCCTCAGCAAGTTCCTTCCATTCGTCCGGCATTCCGGTGTATACGTCCAGAGGACGGTGGAAGATCCGGTCATCCCTCCGCTCGAAGATTCCATATAAAATACCGGACAGGTAAAAATTCCATTGTTCCATTCAATCCCTCCTTATGCGCCAATGATGAATTTGATCAGGTAAGCCACCATGATACCCACATAATTTCCGCACACGCCGCCAATTACTCCCATGAGCAGTCCTACGCTGACCAGGCGGTTCCATTTGGCGCTGGAAGCCACCAGGGATGCGGTGGTTCCGTCTGCGATCGCTCCCGTGATACCCAGGATCACATATTCATACGGGACCTTAAACATTCTGGAAAGGAACAGGTGAAGGCTGATGCTTCCGATGATCACGCAGAAGCAGAACAGGGTGATTGTCATGGTGGAGCCAAAGAAAGATGCCAGGTCCACGCTGAATCCAATGATGGACAGGTACATCATTCCAAAGAACAGACCAAGGTTTAAGTTTCCTCTCAGCCTGCCCACAGACGGAATCTGGGCTGCGGCAATGGAGAGTGTGGAAATAAGGAGGATCCTTCCCGCGCTGGCAAAATCAGAGGGAAGGAAGGCGGACAGCTTTGTGGCAATGGTCACAATGGTAACTGCAATGGCCAAAAGCCAGGCAATGTCCTGGATGCTCCATTTCTGTTCAGCCATCAGAACCGGTTCCTCCCCATCGCCGATGCGATCTTCATCTGACAGACGGAAGGGCCAGATCCTTTTTAAAAAATGTACGTTCTGGAACAGAGCAGATGCCGCAAACATTAAAAACAGGGTGGGCATGCCTACCACGTAGTCTGCGGCATTGGCGGCGGCAATGGTCTCATTGGCTGCATCCAGACCCACTGCGATCGCAGTGAGGTTGGAACTTCCTCCCGTGTAGGTTCCCACAAACATACCGGCTATTTTCCAGCCCTCAAACATTTGTCCGCTGAAGACTACTCCAAACAAAGTTGCCACCAGGCAGACGCTGAACACGGCTGAAACCAGGCCGACCAGGGCCTTGCCGGAAAGCTTTGCCAGCTCCTTCAGGTTGATATTCAGCAGGTAAATGGAAATAGACATAGGAACACAGTAGGTGATCACCACACCGTATACGTCCTGGTACCCAGGCACTATGTGGAGGTTTACCAGGACTAGTCCGATCACAATAACCGTGAGGGCGGGCCCTACATACTTAAAAGCTTTGAATCTCTGTACCCACAGGGAAAATGCCACCATAACCAAAATAACGGTCAGCAGTTCGTCCGTGGTCTGAAAAATCGGGAATTGCATATATGCACCTCTTTCGTTGTTTTTGTATTCCTCCGGATATGCGGGGAATTACATGTTAAAATACACTCCGAATCCCGGTTCGTCCAGAAGGGTAAATATATCCCGTTCCTGAGTGAATCCGCCTTCAATTGGGTTTTCTTTGTAATACAGGAAGCTGTCACAGTCTGCTTCGGTCACATTTTTCTTGGCTGCCACCAGGCTCAGCCCTGCAGTGATAGCCAGTTTGGTTTCCAGCATACAGCCTACCATGCAGGTAACGCCGTTGGCTTCCGCGACCGCGTTGATCTTGGAGGCGGGATACAGGCCGCCGCATTTCATCAGTTTAATATTGAGGATATCGGCCGCTCCCAGACGGCAGGCCCTGGCCGCATCCATCGGGCCATGGATGGACTCGTCCAGCATGATCTGGATCCCGTTCACTTTGCTGCGGATAAATGCAGATCCCTCCATATCCCAATGAGGCAGGCACTGTTCCACGGCCTCTATGCCGTACTCCTTAAAACCTTCCAGGGCACAGACCGCATCGGATACGCTGTAGCCCTGGTTGGCATCGGCCCGAAGGCGGATGTCCGGTCCCACTGCCTCCCGGATCAGTTTCATGGCAAGGATGTCGTCTTTGTAATTGATACCTGCCTTAATCTTCAGTATATGGTAACCTTCTGTTTCCACCAGGCGCTTGGCCTCCGCTGCCATGGACTGAGGACTGCTGATGCCAATGGTGATATCATTGTGCACCACGTTGCTGTAGCCGCCTAACAGTTTGTAGACCGGCAGCCCCATGGATTTTCCCATAAGATCGTACATTGCCAGGTCCACGGCACATTTGGCAGCGCCGTTTCCTACAATAACGCCGTCCATCATGGCGTGGACTTCCTCGATATCCATGGGGTCCATGCCCAGCAGCCCTGTTTTGAACAGTTCCAGCACAGCAATAACTCCGTCCACGGTTTCACCGGTCACAGGGGCAAAGGGAGCTGCTTCCCCAAACCCTATACAGCCATTATCCGTGGACACCTGGATTAGTACACTTTCCAGATAGCTGACAGTTGTAAAAGCCACCTTGAACGGTTCCTTCAGCGGAATCTGTACTTTTTCAATGTTCATCCCTGTAATTTTCATTTCATCCTCCTGAATTATGTATATATCTTAATTAATGCATAATATTATCTTCTAATTTTACTATAGGTTAAAATATCGGTCAACTACTTCTGTCTATTATTGTAGAAATCCCTGGGGAGACACCAGGAGAGTTTCTGGGGGATTCCAGGAAAGTTTCTGCATAAAAATCTTGCGCAAGCAGGCATAAGACGTTAAAATAGGGATACTACCAAAGAAGGAGTTTCGTATGTTAGGCACAAATATCAGGGAATACCGCAAGAAACAGAATCTTACCATCAAGGAATTGGCAGAGAGGACCGGACTTTCAATTGGATATATCTCCCAGGTGGAGCGGGAGGAGGCGGAACCATCTCTTTCCTCTTTGAGGAAGATTGCCAGGGAGTTTGATGTTCCTCTCTATGTTTTGATGGATGACCATAAAAATGATCACAATCTTACCATACGCCGGGAGGAGCGCTTATCTGTGCGCATTAAGAAAAGCAGTGTGGAATATGAATTCCTTACTCCTCTCCCTTCCCAGAATTTTTCTCCTAAAACGCTGATGATAAAAGCCACTCTGGAACCAAGGTCCAGGGATTCGGAAATCCCCATTGTTCATCATTCCGAGGAGACGCTTCTTGTTTTAAAGGGAATGCTGACGGTTTTAGTGGGGGATAAGCCCATTGTGCTGCATCAGGGGGACACCACTATCATAGAGGAGGATTTACCCCATACATGTATTAATGAAACGGAGGATTATGTGGAGGTGCTTTCCACGATCACGCCGCCGGTGTGGGGGACGCTGCATTTCCCGGGATAACATTGCACTTCCCGGGAAGATGAAATGCAAAAATTGTTAGATTTTCACAAAAATATGCAAAAATTATTTGATATATTGGATATTGATTTTATATCCAATCATTGATATATTGGTTAAGTATCTATTGCTCTTTGAAAAATCATATCTATATAGCTGTTTAAAACATAGCTGGGACCACGCGGCATACGGCCGGTATCATATATACCGGACAGAGGGTATGGATCATACTCTGGTATGAGGGTGCATCGTGGACACCCGTGCCGCCGGCAGTATACCAGTCATATAGTCTATGAAGCAAAGAATGTTTAGGAATTTACATCAGGAGGTAATCATGAAAGGAACCCTGCTCGTAAAGAACGTTAAGCATCTTGTGACATGTGACGCTGATGACAGGCTGCTTGACGGTGTTAACGTATTTATACGGGATGGAGTAATTGAAAGTATTGGACAGAATGAAGAAACAGCAGCGGATGTGATTGACGCATCTAATATGGTGATGTATCCGGGACTTATTAATACACACCATCATTTATATCAGACATTCAGCCGGAATTTACCACAGGTACAGAACATGGAATTATTTCCATGGCTGAAAACTTTATATGAGATCTGGAAGCACGTGGATGAGGACGTGGTTTATTACAGTTCCCTAACTGGTATGGGAGAACTGCTAAAGACCGGCTGCACCACCTGCCTGGATCACCACTACGTGTTCCCCGGTACGGTGGGAGGCGGGCTTTTGGACGCCCAGTTCCATGCTGCAGATGAACTGGGGATGCGTTTCCATGCAACCAGGGGCAGTATGGACCTGAGTGTAAAGGATGGGGGACTGCCTCCGGACAGCGTGGTCCAGTCCGTGGATGAGATACTGAAGGACTCGGAGGAAGCCGTGGCCAGGCATCATGACGGCAGCAGGTATTCCATGCATCAGGTAGCCCTGGCCCCCTGTTCCCCTTTCAGTGTCACAGGGGAACTTTTGCGGGAATCCGCCGTGCTGGCCAGGAAGCTCAAGGTCAGGCTTCATACCCATTTGGCGGAGACAAAGGATGAGGAGCAGTTTACCCTGTCCCGCTTTGGTATGCGCCCCTTAGAGTATATGGAGAGCCTTGGATGGGTGGGGCCGGACGTGTGGTATGCCCACGGCATACATTTTACAGAGGGAGAGTTAAAACGCCTGGCTGACACGGGGACCGGCGTTGCCCACTGTCCTGTGTCCAACATGAAGCTGTCCTCTGGCGTTGCGCTGATTCCACAGATGCTTAAGCTGGGAGTTCCTGTTGGGCTGGCCGTGGACGGATCGGCCAGCAATGATGGGTCCAATCTTCTGGAGGAGATGAGAGTGGCTTACCTGCTGCACCGTCTAAGCTGGAGCCAGGAAGCTCCTGACGGATATGATATCCTTAAGATGGCCACCAGGGGAAGCGCGCGCATCCTTGGCAGGGAGGAACTGGGACGTATTGAGGTGGGAATGGCGGCTGATTTCTTCCTGGTGAATTTGAACCGCATTGAGATGGTAGGAGCCCAGTTTGACCCCAAATCCGTGCTGTGCACAGTGGGATTAAAGGGCTGCGTGGATTATACGGTTGTAAATGGAAAGATCGTGGTCAGGGATGGTAGACTGGCCGGTGTGGATGAGGAGAAGATTGTAGAAAAAGCAAATGCAGTTGTAGAGGAATATATCAGTCGCTAAGCATTTTCCTGTATCATCACCTGGAGTGGCAGGAAAAGCTGCCGCTCTGTGAATCTTAGAATAGAGAGGTAAGACGATAGATATGAATAAAACAAAAGCATATGCAGAGGTAACTGAGTTGAACGGGATTCCCCGTTTTATCCAAGCCCTTCCCCTGGCTGTCCAGCACGTGGTCGCCATGATCGTGGGCTGTGTTACACCGGCCATTATCCTGGCAGGAGTGACCGGGGTGGATCCGGCCCAGCAGATCATCCTGATCCAATCCGCGCTTCTCATATCGGGAATCGCCACATTGCTCCAGCTGTTTCCATTAGGGCGGTTCTGCGGTTCCGGCCTTCCGGTTATCATGGGAGCCAGCTTTGCCTACATACCGCTGCTGATCTCCCTGGGAAGCAGATTTGACCTTCCCACCATATTTGGGGCCCAGCTGGTAGGAGGACTGGCAGCTGTTGCGGTGGGGCTGTTCTACAAAAAGCTTACAAGGCTGTTTCCGCCCCTGGTGACAGGTACTGTGGTATTCACCATCGGCCTGTCCCTGTACCCTACGGCGGTGAACTACATGGCAGGCGGTGTGGGGGCTGAGGATTTTGGAAGTCCCAGAAACTGGCTGGTGGCTGTGGCCACACTGGCAATTGTACTGTTTTTTAACTATTTTACTAAGGGAATCTGCAAGCTGGCATCCATTCTCATGGGAATGTTCCTGGGATATCTGGTGGCATTGGCCATGGGTATGGTTTCCTTTGATAATGTGGGAGCAGCCGGGTGGTTCCAGTTCACCATGCCTCTTCATTTTGGCATGAAGTTTGAACTCACCTCCATTATTTCCATGATCATTATGTACATTGTCAGCTCCGTGGAGGCAATCGGGGATTTTACATCCACTGCAGGAGGCGGACTTGACCGGGAGCCTACGGACCGGGAGATGTGCGGCGGCATTATTGGAAATGGAGTGGCCAGTATCATCGGCGCCTTTGTGGGCGGGCTTCCCACGGCAACCTTTAGTCAGAACGTGGGTATTGTGATCATGACAAGAGTGGTGAACCGCTGCGTATTGGGACTGGCAGCAGTGATCATCCTCATTGCGGGATTCATCCCCAAGTTTGCCTCCCTTCTCACGACCATCCCCTCCTGTGTTCTGGGGGGAGCTACGGTTTCCGTATTTGCAATGATCACCATGACGGGGATCAAGCTGATCACAAAGGAAAAGCTGACAGCAAGGAATACTTCCGTGGTGGGGCTGGCTGTGGCCCTTGGAATCGGTGTGATCCAGGCAGGGGGATGCCTTGCCCTGTTCCCTGACTGGGCCAAGACGATCTTTGGAGAATCCGCAGTGGTGATCGCCACCATTACGGCAGTGACGCTGAATCTGATCCTGCCTGAGGAGGAAGTACAGGAAGCAGCAGGGGAGAAAAAGCAGGAGAAGCATGCCCAAGGGAACATGGCTTAAGGCAGATAACCGGGGCAGTGGAGCAAACACAGTCCAAGATAATAAAATCTACAGTTTGAGGGATGTCGTCAATGGACGGCATCCCTCATCTTGCTTGTTTGCCCCACGCCGTCACCCACTCAGCCATCCTTCATTCCCTCCCGTCTCAGCCATCCCCTCCCGCACCAACGGCATTTCCCCATATAAAAGGCAGAAAAGAGAAAGGGTGTATAGAATTTCTGATATTTTAATGGATATGCTGTATTATAAGTGTCAGGGGATTTTGCTATAATTCCGTTAACAGAAACCGCTGCGGCGGATTTGAATCAGAGGAGGATTTCATCATGAGAAAACATGCATTAAAGCGCTTACTTAGTATCTTATGTGCGGGGGCTGTGGCTGTATCCATGGCAGGCTGCGGGCAGAGTGGAGATACAAAAAAGGAGGAAAAGGTGGAAATATCCATGCTGGACTTCTTTATACCGGGAGAGGGTGTTACCAAGGCTATGAAGCCATTGTTAGACAAGTATCTGGAGGAACATCCCAATGTGGTGCTGGATGAAGAGTCCGTATCCAATGCGGATCTGGCTACCAAGGTACAGACCCTGGCGGCAGGGGATGAACTGCCTGATGTGTTTATGGTAAAGGGACAGATGGCTCAGACATTTGTGGAAAACGGGAAAATGTACGCGCTGGATGATATCCTGGCAGAGGATCCACAGTGGAGAGATAACTTTAAGGAGGGCGTGTTCTCCAATTTCACCATTGATGAAAAGATATACGCTATTCCATTCCAGGTGACAAATACATGTGTATTCTACAATACAGACCTGTTTGCTCAGGCGGGGATCAAGGAATTTCCCAAGACCTGGGATGAACTGATCGATATCATTCCAGACCTGAAGTCCATTGGAGTTACACCCATCGTGTTGGGCAACAAGGAGAAATGGAATGCGGAATCCGTAATCATGAGCACTCTTGGAAACCGCCTCACCGGTGATGAGTGGTATCAGAGCATCCGTGATAACAGCGGTGCAAAATTCACGGATCCGGAGTTTGTAGCTTCCCTTCAGGCCCTCAGCGACCTGGCGGCGGCAGGCGCCTTTAACGAGGACGTGAACAGTATTGACGGAGCACAGCAGAGACAGATGTATATGAACGGCAAGGCGGCTATTACCATTGACGGAAGCTGGGCCATTGCCAATTTTGATGAGAACTGCCCTGATGATGTGAAAAATGTGACGGAAATGGCAGCTCTTCCCATGGTGGAAGGCGGAAAGGGCAATCCGGAAGCGATCACAGGAGGCGCAGGATGGGCAATTGCGGTCAGCTCTAAGTTAAGCCCTGAGAAGCTGGAAGTGGTAAAGGATATGTTGAAGGCTATGACAGGTCCTGAATATGGCACGGCTGCCATTGAGGAGGGAACTCTGTCAGCGGTAAAACCAGGGGAAGATGTGGAGATCACTGAAACCGTGGCAGCTAAGTTTGATGCATTTGCAGAAGGCAGGCCCTTTATCCCGGTATATGACCATCAGCTGAGTTCAGGCGTGATTGATGTGATGCAGGGAGGACTTCAGGAACTGCTTATCGGCAGGGTGACACCGGAGGAACTGGCTCAGAGGATCCAGACTGAGTATGAAAATAACTGAAAGTGAGTGAAGAATATGAGTAAGGCATTGAGGCCCAAAAACGCAGTCATCTATGGATTGCTGGCCCCCGGGCTTGTGATTTTCGCCATATGCTGCATCATGCCCCTGTTCGTGGCAGTGTACAACAGCTTCTTTGAGTGGAACGGCGGGCCTGAGAGGACATTTATCGGATTCCGGAACTATGTGGAATTGATACACGACAAGGCGTTCTGGAGTGCGTTTATGAATAACCTGACCTTCATATTCTGGACTGTGATCGGTCAGATCGGAATTGCCTTTATCATTGCCATGCTGTTACAGTCCAGAATATTGAAGTTTAAGAATCTGCACAGAACCGTTATCTTCTTTCCGGTGGTGCTGTCCGCAGTGGTGGTAGGATTTTTGTGGAGGATCATGTATAATTCCGAGTATGGAATTGTGAACACACTGATGCGGAGCCTGGGGCTGGAGCGCTATATCCAGCTGTGGCTGGATAACCCGGACATTGTAATCGGCTCCCTGGCCATCCCAAAGGTGTGGCAGTTTATTGGATATTACCTGATCATACTGCTGGCAGCTATCCAGGGAATTGACCAGAGCGTCCTGGAAGTGGCGGAGCTGGACGGGGCCACGGGGTGGAAGAAGTCCTTTTACATTGTAATGCCCCTTATTAAGAGCACTCTGATGGTGACCGTGATGCTGTGTATATCCGGAAATATGAAGACATTTGACCAGATCTTTGTCATGACCGGCGGAGGACCGGGAACCAGCTCTGAGGTGGTGGCCCTCTATGCCTACAATGTGTCCATGAACCGGATGCGTTACGGATACGGAAGTACGGCGGCCATTGGGATCCTGATCCTGAGCCTGGGCCTGATCGTTATCAGTAAGCTGGTTGGAAGAAAGAAGGAGGAGGAAGCATGAAAAAAGCGGTAAAAGCCGTGGAGACAGTGATTGCCAACGGATTTGTGACATTGTTTTCCGTAACCTGCATTTTCCCCATCATATGGATGATCTACTCATCCCTGAAAACAGATCAGGAGTTTTCACTGGATATTTTGAGCCTTCCAAAGAAGCTGATATTTGACAATTACGCCCGGGCCATTGAGGAGGGGAACATCGGCTCCTACTTTATGAACAGTATGTTCAACACCCTGATCACTGTTGCCGTTGTGATCGTGATCGCTTTTGTGACAGGCTACTGTCTGTCCAGGTTTAAATTCAGGGGAAGGACATTTGTGTACTATATGTTTTTGTCCGGAATGCTGATCCCCATTTACGCTCTTTTGATTCCCATCTTTGTGGAATTTAAGTCATTGGGACTCCTGAATAAAAGATACACATTGATATTGCCCTATATCGCATTCGCCCTTCCGGTGGCAGTGTTTCTGGTGGAAAGCTCTGTGGCCAGCGTGCCCATTGAGATCGAGGAGGCGGCATGTATAGACGGAAGCTCCTTTCTACATACCATGTTTGCCATTGTAATGCCCATGTGCAGGCCGGTGTTATCCACCAGTGCCATCCTCACCTTCCTGAACACCTGGAATGAATTTCCGCTGGCGCTGGTATTGATCAGAAGTAATTCTCTTAAGACAATGCCCATTGGACTTACCAATTTTGTGGGAAGCTATACGGTAAATTATCCGTTGATGCTGGCAGCCCTTGTGGTTTCCACACTTCCTGTGGTGATTATGTATCTTTTGTTCTATAATCAGATTATGAAAGGCATGACCGCGGGAGCGGTTAAGGGTTAAGACCGGTCGTATTTGTTTTGCATGTCAGACAGGCTGTTTACAGCTTGTCTTATATGCGTTTTCAGGGGAACCGTAAAACATTCAGAGGCGGATTCACCCACCTGTGAGGCAGGAGTCTCAATCGGAGGAAATGATGAAAATGTTGTGGAAAAGGATGTTTGGAAGTCTTCAAAAGACCATATTTGCAGTGATCCTGGTGCTGATCATTGTACCTACCGCCATACTGGGAGTTATCTCCTACAGACAGTACCGTAAGATCATAACGGAAAATGTCAGGGTCCTGAATCAAAGCAATACATCCCAGATCGCTTCTAATATTGAAGGGATCATGAAAAACCTGCAGAACAGCTCCCTGTCATTCTATCAGAATGAGATGGTGCGCGAGTACCTGCTGGCCAGGGATCCGGATGAGGTGGAACAGGCCTGGTACAGCCTGAACCAGTATGTTTTAAACCAGATTGCATATGAGGAATACATCTATGCCGTGGATTTTGTGCGCTTGGACGGCAGGCGCTACAGCTCCAGTTCGGTCACGGAAGGGATCAGCGGACCGGTTAAAGAACTGCTGATGGAAAAGAGCGGGGGTCCTCTGTTCCGGACAGATATCCACGTGGCGGATTACGGGGACTTGAGAAGTGATGAGCTGTACGGATATGCCAGATGCATCCATGACATCAATGATATTGGGATTCCCATTGGTTTCCAGCAGATCTATTTCAAGAAGCAGAACCTGAAACGGTTGTTAAATGATTACCGCGCTGACGGGGAAGCATATTACATTGTGGAGGACGGCAGGATCATCATCTCCACAGACCCTGACCAGGAGGGAAAGGCTGTGTCTGAAATACTGCCCAACCTGAAGCTGGATGAGGAGTACAGCAGCCAGCAGATGAAGGTGGACGGAACTCCGGTGATGACAGCCTGCGCCAGGGTAAAGTATCCGGGCTGGTATGTGGTGAAGCAGATTTCCTTAAGCCAGATATCCGGGGAGACGGCTGTGGTCCGGCAGCTTTTGATCACGTCCGGCATATTGGCCGTTGTCCTGTGCGCCCTGGCGGGATTTTTCCTTTCCCGGTTTGTGATCCGGCCGTTAAAGCGGCTGGAGTCTTCCATGAAGCATATTGAGGAAGATCACTTTAAACGGAAGCTGCCGGAGACGGGGTATGAGGAACTGTCCCTGCTGGCAAAGGCATTTAACAGGATGAGCGCCAGGCTGGATGAACTGGTAAATCAGGTGTATCTGGCCAAGATCAGGGAAAAGGATGCACAGATACGGGCCATGCAGGCATATATCAATCCTCATTTCCTGTACAATACGCTGGATACCATCTGCTGGATGAGCCGCATGGAACAGGCGGGAGAGACCTGCCGTCTCATAGAAGCCCTTTCCAAACTATTTCGGGCATCTGTAAAGGATACGGGTAAGACTACCACGGTAGCAGGGGAACTGGAGCACATCCGAAACTATATCATGATCCAGGAATGCCGTCACACGGATTCCATTGAGTTTGCGGTGGAAGCGGACGAGGGGGTAATGGGCTGCGAAACCGTGCGGTTCGTGCTTCAGCCCCTGGTGGAAAATGCCATTGTGCACGGCCTGGAGCCCACAGGGGAACCGGGTACCATATGGATCAGGATTTACAGGGAAGAGAATGATCTTATCATGACCGTGGAAAATGACGGTATGGATGCGGATACGGAGGAACTGAAGGCATTGATGGATCAGTACAGGGAAGGGCTTAAGGGCATGGGGCTTTCCAATGTGAATGATCGGATCAGGCTCTGCTATGGGGAAGAATACGGTCTTCGGTTTGAAAAACGCATACCAAAGGGGTTGATCGTGCGGGTGGTGCAGCCTTTTATCCTGGAAGGGGATAGGACTGCTGTATAGAGAGGCGATACGTAAAGGGGGAATATCAAATGATTAGAATGATGGTGGTTGATGATGAACCGGTGATCCGGGAGGGAATCGTAAGGGCAGTGGACTGGGAGAGCCTGGATGTGCAGGTGGTGGGGACTGCGGGGAACGGAAGGGACGGTATGGCAAAAGCCCTGACGGAAAAGCCGGATATTGTGATCACGGATATCAGGATGCCCATTGTGGACGGGATCCGTTTTGCAAAGGAATTAAAGGAAAAGCTTCCCAAGGTAAGGGTGGTGTTCCTTACGGGTTACAGCGAATTTGAGTATGCCAGGGAAGCCATACGCCTGGGAGCGGCGGATTATCTGTTAAAGCCCATTAACACAGAGGATCTGACAAAACTGGTCAGGAAGCTGGCTGATCAGGTCCGTCAGGAAAATGCCACTGTTGTCAGCAGGACCCAGAAGACCGTGCTTTTAAAGGAAAACCTTCCCATGATGCGCAACCGCTGTGTGAAACGCTATTTCCAGGGAGAGATTGGTGAAACTGCCTTTACAGAGCAGGCAGGGGCCCTGGGCATGGACTTTTCAGGGCAGGAGCATCAGATCATTATTTTCTGTATTGACTATTATTATCAGCTGATCGCAAGCGGGGAACGGGAGGCCGGGCTTTTAAAATATGCCATGTCCAACATTGCCGAGGAAGTGCTGGGAGCCTGCGGCAGCGCTGTTATCTGCGATGAGGGCGAGGCCAGGGTGATGGTGATCCTGGGCACGGACCAGGAGACAAAAAAGATTACCAGGTGCTGCAAGGAAGTCCAGTTCTGTATGCGCAAGTACTACGGGGTCTCCATATCCGTGGGCATTGGAAAAAAGGTAAAGGCCATACAGGATCTTAAGATTTCCTACCGGTCAGCGGACGAGGCTGTGGAGGAGAGGATCAAACAGGGGAGCAGTCAGATCATTGTAAGGGAGGGCGATCCCAGAAACGGGTCTGAACATGCCAGGCTGTTCCTTACCCCTGAGGAGGAGCAGGAGATCAGCGATGCGGTGAGACTGCTGGATAAAAACAGGGTTTATGATGCGCTGGAAATGGTGTTCCAGAAATATGTGATGGAGCAGGACCTGGGGCGCAGGGGAACGGAGCAGTTTTGTATGTATCTGGTGCTGATCGCCATGCGCCAGCTGGAGCATTTTTCCGTGTCGCCGGAACAGGCGCTGGGAAAAAATTATTATTACTACAATGAGATATCAAAGTATGAAACGGCACAAGATCTGGAAATGTGGATGAAGGACATATACAGCGAGTCCCTGGCAGCCGTGGAACGGCAGAGCAACGGCAAGTACAAGGGGATTGTGGCAGGAGGGCTTGCCTATGCCATGGAACACTTTTCCGAGAGCATCCAGGTGGGGGATGTGGCCCAGGCCGTGTATGTGACCCCCAATTATTTCAGCCGCGTGTTCAAGGAGGAGACAGGTGAGAATTTTACGGACTGGCTGAATAAATACAGGATCGAACAGGCCAAAAAGCGGATGGACGCGGAGCCTGAGACAAAGGTTTACGCCATTGCTGAGGAGACAGGATTTAGCGATTACAAATATTTTGCTTTTATCTTTAAGAAATACACAGGATTTACTCCCACTTCCTACCGCAACCGTTAAGTGTAGAATATTGGACAGTAGTGTAGAATCTATGGTTTTTGTTTTCCTTTGGATCATTATAATGGGATTATCAGTGGGATCAAGGAGGAAGACATGAAGCAGGAAAACAGGAAGCAGGAAGATAAGAAACAGTTTTTATTCGGCGCGGTTTATATCATTGAACAGGATTACACACAGGAGGAGATCCGCAGGGATCTGTCTCAGATGCAGGAATACGGATGTAATCTGATCACGCTGTGGCCGGTGGGAAACCCATGGCTGGCAAAGGATTCTCATGAGTGGGTATTTGATCAGACCAGAATGGTACTGGATGAGTGTGAAAAGCTGGGTATGAAGGCCATCCTTCAGCTCTTTGGCCAGAATCAGGCCCAGGAGTTCATGCCTGACAGTGCCCTGACCAGCGAGATGATGATCCATGATGAGCGGGGAGAACATTTTAACGAGAATTGTTTTTGGGCCAACCTGAATCACCCTGTGGTAAGGGAATACATTGATGTGTTTTTCCGGGAAGCCATCAATGCCTTTAAGGACCACAGTGCAGTATACGGATATGATGTGTTTAACGAGGCACATTTCAGAAGCGATGACAGGTATACCATTGGGAAATACCAGGAGTGGCTGAAGGAAACCTATGGGACCATTGAACACCTGAACCGGGTATGGTACCGCAGGTATGAGGGATTCTCACAGATTTTCCCTGAAAAAAGACGGTCCGCCTACAGCATATGGAGCAGCATCATGCCGGATCTGGAGTATGAGCGGTTCCGCAGTGTGACTTTGACGGAAATCTGCAGATTCCTATATGATACGGCCAGGAAATACGATACCAGCCATCCCATTATCATAGACGGGACCAGCGCCCAGATCCTGTCAGGGGATGTGACCCTTCGCAATAATGATGAGTTTGCAACAGCAAAAATACCGGATATCTATGGCTCCACCTTTTATCCCAAGAGCTGGGGGCGCAACTACAGGAATACGCCGTGGACCATGTCCATGTACTACAGCATTCCGGCCGGGGCGGCCAGAAAGGCGGGCAAGCCCTACCTGGTCAATGAGCTGCAGACCCATACCCAGTCTGTGCTCACACCGGGATCCGAGGTTACCGGGCAGGAGCTGTATGACTGGATCCTGATGTGCATGTTCACCGGAGCCCAGGGCATGCAGCTGTGGAGATGGCGTCCCTTCCTCCATGGATACCAGTCCACGGGACGGGGACTTACAAGAATGGACGGGACGCCCAATGAAAAGGCGGAGAAAGTGAAGGAGCTGGTCTCCCTGATCCGCGCACAGGAGGATCTGTTTGGTGATTTCTCCATTGCAAAGCCCATGGTGAAAATAGCTGTCTCCTATTCCTCCAGGCTGTATTTTGATGCGTTTTTAAAGTGGAATAACAGTTTCTGGAGCGAGGATGTGGAAGGATGGTACCGCCTGTTCTGGAATCACGGGGTGCTGCCGGAATTTACAGATCTTGAGGACCTGAATGAGGAGGATACAGGGGTCATCGTGCTTCCCTCCATCCTGAGCATCAGCAGTGATATGGCTGACAGACTCACCCGGTTTGTGGAGCAGGGCGGCCTCCTGATTGCGGACGCAAGGCTGGCAAGCGTTAATGAGTACGGGGAGGTGCCCTGTGAAGGGATTCCGGGAAGGAAGCTGAGCAGCCTCTTTGGTCTGGTGGAGACGGACGTGGATTCAGGTCATTCCTTCTGCCTGGGAGGTGAAAGGATCCCCTGTAATTTCATGGAGCAGAAGCTGGAAGTCCGGGAGGATGCCCAGGTACTGGGAACCATGGAGGACGGAAGCCCGGCCGTGGTGCTCCATGGATTCGGTAAGGGAAAGACCCTGTATTTTAATTCCTTCCTGGGTGTGGAGCTGAAGAAAAACAGCATCAGGGAAGTGGAGGACACGGTGATGCCCCTTGTAAAGGAGTGCTGCCCGGATATGGTGACTGTGCAAAAGGGAGAACGGGTCCATGTGAGTTTTATCAGGGCCGGAGAGTGGTCCGCGGCATTGGTGATCAACTTTGATACCGTAAAGCAGCCGGTTTGTATCCAGGGGCTTCCGGAAGGTGTTTCCATTGAAAATGTAATGACAGGGGCCGTGACCGCTGCAGGTCCGGCCGCGGAGTTCACAGTTCCTGAAAATACAGCATATATTTACCGGTGGCAGGAGGATGAGCTGTGATACTGGTCTTTGATGTGGGAGGGACCGGTGTCAAGTATGGGGTGTCGGATGAACAGGGGAGATTCTGCCTGAGGGATTCATTTGAGACACCGGCAGCCGGCCTGGAAACATTTTTAGATAAGATCCGGGAGATTTTCCTCAAAACCTCGAAGCAGTGGGACATACAAGGCGCGGCTTTCAGCTTTCCCGGGGAAGTCCACAGCCGGGAAGGAATCATCAGGGGGATCAGTGCAGTCCCCTACATACATGATGTAGAATTAAAAAAACTGCTGTCACAGCGCCTGGGCGGTTTTACGGTAACCATGGCCAATGATGCAAAATGCGCCGCCATGGGGGAACTGTGGAAGGGTGTGGCCAGGAACTGTAAAAACGTGGTATTTGTTATCTGCGGCACAGGGATCGGAGGAGCTGTGGTGGAACATGGACACCTCTACAAGGGAGTTACCATGAACCGCGGGGAGTTTGGAAATTTCCCTATGGGGGGATTTAAGGACGGGGTACTTCTCACCTGGAGCGATTACACATTGGAAAAGCAGGCAAGGAAATACAGGAAGCGCAAAGGCATTGAAGAAATTGTCACGGGAAAGGAACTGGTTTGCCGTTCCATGGATGGAGACGGGCTGGCCACAGAACTTTTGGAAGAATTTTACTATTGGATGGCTGTGGGATGCATTACCCTGGAGTTTTCCTTTGACCCGGAAATGATCGCCATTGGCGGAGGGATCAGCGCCAATGCGGATATCATCCGGGGGATCCGCCTTAAGACAGAGGAACTGCTGGACGGGCAGAGACCGGGCTATCTGAGGCCCAATATCTGTGCATGTACCAACGGGAACCAGGCAAACCTGTACGGAGCGCTCTATTATTATCTATATCAAGATCAATTGGAACATACAATATAAATGAAGGAGAGTAAGGTTATGACATATCATTTTCCAGAAGGTTTTTTATGGGGAGGAGCCAGTTCCGGTCCCCAGTCGGAAGGAGGAAGCAGGGAAGGGCACAGGGTGGCCTCTGAGTGGGATTACTGGTTTGACAAGGAGCCGGAACGCTTTTTCGGCCAGGTGGGGCCGTCAGTGACCTCTGATTTTTACCACAAGTACCCTGAGTACATAGAGAAGATGAAGCAGGCAGGGATCAAATCCTACCGCACCTCCATTCAGTGGAGCAGGATCATCTGCGGCTGTGACGGCAAGGTGAATGAGGAGGGGATCCGTTTCTATGACCAGGTGATCAATGCCCTCATAGAAAACGGAATTGAGCCCATGATGTGCCTTCACCATTTTGATCTTCCGCTGTATTGGGTGGAAAAAGGCGGTTTTGAAAACAGGGAGACAGCATACGCCTTTGCGGCATTTGCAGCAGTCTGCTTTGAGCGTTTCGGGGACCGGGTGAAGTACTGGACAACCTTTAATGAGCCGGTTATCATCCCGGAAACCGGATACCTGTACCAGCGGCACTATCCGGCTGTTTGTGATGCTGCAAAGGCAGCCCAGGTGGGCTACCATGTGCAGCTGGCCAGCAGTCTGGCGGTTGCGGAATTCAGAAAAAGCAGGTGTGACGGAAAAATCGGCATCATTATTAACCTCACCCCCACCTACTGCCAGGATCCGGACCGGGAGGAAGACCGGAAAGCGGCGGACACCCTGGATCTGATTTTTAACCGCTCCTTCCTGGATCCCTCGGTAAAGGGAACGTATCCCCAGGAATTGACAGCCCTTTTAGAGGCGGAGGGGATCCTTCCTAAGACCAGGGAAGGGGACATGGATATCATCCGGGAGAACACGGTGGACTATCTGGGGGTGAATTATTATCATCCCAGAAGGGCAAAGGCCAGGACCATTGCCTATGAGGGACCGCTGATGCCGGAGAAATACTATGAATCCTATGAGTTTGAGGGGCAGAAGATGAACCGCTCCAGGGGATGGGAGATCTATGAGCCTGCGATCTATGATATTGCAATGAACATTAAGGAAAATTATGGAAATATCCCATGGTATATCTCTGAAAATGGGATGGGAATCCAGGACGAGGAGCAATACATAGGGGAATCAGGCATGGTGGAGGATGATTACCGCATTGAGTTCATCAAGGAGCATTTAAAGTACCTTCACAAAGCCATATCAGAGGGATGCAATTGTTTTGGGTATCATCTGTGGGCGCCATTTGACTGCTGGTCCTGGATCAATGCTTACAAGAACCGGTATGGGCTTTTGCGGGTGGATATCCATGACGGATGCAAAATCACCATGAAAAGATCCGGACACTGGTTTAAGGAACTGTCCGATCACAATGGATTTTAGGGAGGAGTACATGGATCAAACGCAGGTTAGCAGTGGATTGCAGGTTAGCAGCAGATTGCCGGTCAGGCTGGACCATGCAAGGGCCTGGAGGACGTATCTGGGAGGCAAAATGCTGGATGAGTTCCACGGATGCGCGGTTGGAACGGACGGACATTTCCCCGAGGAATGGATCGTTTCCCTGGTCGCTGCCAGAAACCCGGGTCGGGAGTCTGTAAAAGAGGAGGGCATGAGCCATGTACAGGGAACGGATATCACGCTGAGATCAGTGATCCAGTCTGATCCGTCTTCGTTCCTTGGTACAGACCATGTGAAACGCCTGGGAACTACCATGGGCGTGCTGGTAAAACTCATTGATTCCGCGGAGCGGCTGGCTGTCCAGGTGCACCCTGACAGGGATAAGGCAAGGGAGCTGTTCGGATCCGAATACGGAAAGACGGAGTGCTGGCATATTCTGGGCGGCCGGACCGTCAATGGAGAAAAACCGTGTGTATACATGGGATTTAAGGAAGGCGTCACAAGACAGCAGTGGATGGGCCTGTTTGACCGGCAGGATATAGACGGGATGCTTCAGTGCCTGCACCGGTTTGAGGTGGAGCCAGGGGACACGGTACTGATCGAGGGCGGCGTTCCCCATGCCATTGGGGCAGGGTGCTTCCTGACAGAAATTCAGGAACCAACGGACTACACCATACGGGTGGAGCGGGTGACACCCTCCGGGTACAGTGTGGAGGACGCGATGTGCCATCAGGGTCTGGGATTTGAGCGGATGTTTGACTGCTTTCATTATGAAGGTCTGTCCCGGGAAGAGACAAAGAAGCGCTGGTTTTTAAAGAGAAGAAAAAAGATAGACTGCAGGGAGGGAAGGGTGGATACCCTGGTGGGATATGAAGATACGCCCTTTTTCTCCATGGACTGCCTGACCATCCCCCCACAGGGAGAGGGCCTGCCCCTCCGGGAAGACGGCTTACGGATCCCCAAAAATGGGGACTGTTCCGGCCTGTATGTGCTGGAAGGAAAGGGCGTCATAAGGATCGGTGAAGACGTTCTGACACTGGATAAGGGTGAGCAGTTCTTTCTCCCCGCTGCCATGGATGGGTTTACCCTAAGCGGGACAGGGGGAGAGACTCTGAAACTGATTCGGTTTTTCGGCCCCGGCTGACTTAGGATATGTCACAGGATCTCGGCAAACTGCGCGTGATAGAGCTGCTCATAATAACCCTTCTTTTCCAGCAGCTCATGGTGGGTGCCCTGCTCCACGATATTGCCGTCCCGCATCACAAGGATCAGGTCGGCGTTGCGGATGGTGGACAGACGGTGGGCGATGACAAAGGAGGTGCGGCCCTTCATGATATTCTGCATGGCATCCTGGAGCATGTGCTCCAGACGTGTGTCTACCGAACTGGTGGCCTCGTCCAGGATAAGGATGGGCGGGTCGCACAGCACGGCCCTGGCAATGGTGAGAAGCTGTTTCTCACCCTGGGAAATGTTGCTGGACTCCTCGTTTAGTATCATGTCATAGCCCTCCGGAAGGGTGGTTATGAAATGGTGTACATTGGCTATCTTTGCGGCTCGGATGATCTCCCCGTCCGTGGCATCGTCCTTTCCGTAGGCAATATTTTCACGGATCGTGCCCTTAAAGAGCCAGGTGTCCTGAAGCACCATGCCGAATTTGGAGCGCAGGTCCTTCCGCTTCATATGGCGGATGTCAATGCCGTCAATAAGAATGGCGCCTGACGTTACATCATAAAAACGCATGAGAAGATTGATGAGGGTGGTTTTTCCCACACCGGTGGGTCCCACGATAGCAACCATCTGCCCGCTTTTTACATTGGCGTTCAGCCCCTGGATCAGGGGCTTTTCTGCTGTGTAGGAGAAATGTACGTCATCAAAGACTACATTTCCCTCAACATGCTCCGGCGCCGGGATACAATGGTCATCCTCTGTTTCCTCCTGCTCATTTAAGAATTCAAATACACGGTGTACGGCCGCGGCGGAGGACTGGAGGGCGGAGGACAGCTGGGTCATCTGTGAAAGCGGCTGGTTCACCTGCCAGATGTAACGGATAAATGCCTGGAGCTGTCCCACCGCGATGACTCCGGACAGGGCATACAGGGCGCCCATGATGGCGATACATCCAATGCCCACATAGGTTATAAAGGATACCAGCGGGGACATCAGGCCGCTGATGAACTGGGCCTGGAAGCCGTTGCGGCAGAGTTCGTTGTTGGCCTTCATGAAGTCTGAGAGGGCATCCTCCTGCTTTCCAAAGAGTTTGATCTCATTAAATCCCGTAAAGCTTTCCTGCACCACTCCGCTCAGCGCACCCAGGGCATTCTGCTGCTTCTCAAATAGGGGCTGGGATTTTTTTACGATCAGCTTGGATATAACAACAGAGCCAAGGATGATCAGCATGGAGGCCAGGGCCATTTTCCATTGAATGGAAAACATCATGGCGACAGCCAGGGTGAGCCCCAGGATGGCATTGAGTATCTGGGCAAAGCTCTGCTGCAGCGCATTGGATATGGTTTCCATGTCATTGGATACGCGGCTCATGGTATCCCCCAGGGGATTCTGGTCAAAATAGGAGATGGGCAGGCGTCTGATCTTGCTCTCCACATCATTCCTCAGGTCCACCATGGCGCTTTGGATGGCATCAGTGAGCAGGAACTGGTAGGAGCAGTTGCACAGGGCTCCTGTGAGGTAAACTACCAGCAGAGTGGCTACGATCCTGTAAATGACAGCGAAGTTGACCCCGTGTCCGGCCGTCACATCGTTAAACAGCTGGGTGGTGATCATGCCCTCCAGGGTTGGACTGATGGCGATCAGGCAGGAGGCCGCAATGATCAGCAGGATGGCTCCTGTTATTTTAAAACGGTATGCTTTCAAATATGGAATCAGGCGTTTCATTCCTGTATTGTTTTGTTTCATTGTGCTAATTCCTCCTCTGACAGCTGGCTGGTGGCGATCTCATGGTAAATACTGCAGCTTTTAAGAAGTTCCCTGTGGGTTCCCATGCCCACCACGACCCCCTCGTTGAGGACAATGATCTTGGTGGCGTCCATAATGGATGTGACCCTCTGGGCCACGATCAATGTAATGGCACCCTTTGTCTCCTCTTTTAATTTTTTTCTCAGGTTTGCGTCTGTTTTAAAATCCAGGGCGGAAAATGAATCATCAAATATATAGATATCGGGCTTACGCACCACGGCTCTTGCAATGCTGAGCCTTTGGCGCTGGCCGCCGGACACATTGCCGCCGCCTTCCTCGATCATTTCATCAAACTGGTGAGGTTTTTCCGTGATAAAATCATAGGCCTGGGCCACTTTTGCGGAGTGCTCCACCTCGGACCGCACTGCATCGTGTTTGCCGTAGCGGATATTTTCCGTGATGCTTCCTGTAAACAGCAGGGCCTTTTGGGGAATGAACCCGATCTTTTCCCTCAGGGCCTTTAAATCATATTTGCGCACATCCACATTGTCAATGCGGATGCTTCCTGAGCTGATGTCATAGAACCTGGGAATCAGGTTGATCAGCGTGCTTTTCCCGCTGCCCGTGCTGCCGATAAAGGCAACGGTATCCCCACGCCCGGCTTCAAAGGTGATGTCCCTGAGAACAGGGGCTTCCCCGTCCGGGTACTGGAAGGATACATGGTCAAAGACAAGGGTGCCGCTTTCATCCCCTGAGAGCACGGGATTTTTAGGATTCTGGATCAGGGGCTGTTCATCCAGAAGTTCCTTGATCCTCCTGGCGCTGATCTCGGCCCTTGGATACATGACAAACACCAGGGAGAACAGCATCATGGAAAACATGGCATGGAACATGTATTCCTGGAAGGCCACCAGATTGCCCACCTGGAGGCTGCCCATGTCAATGAGCCTGCTGGAGAGGATAAATACTATGGATACGGCCAGATTCAGCAGCAGAAAGAAGGATGGCTGGGTCACCGACATCAGCTTAAACAGCTTCCTGGCATTTTTGGCATAATCCTCATTTGCATCGGAAAAACGCTCCGTCTCATATTCATCCTTACAGAATGCGCGGATCACACGGACACCGGTAAGGTTTTCCCTGGTAATCCTGTTCAGGCGGTCCAGCCCTTTCTGCTGTCTGGTACTGATGGGGTTGCTGGTCCTGGCAACCAGATACACGCCCAGGCAGATGACAGGAACACATCCCCCTATGACCATGGACAGGGTCACGCTGGTGCGGATGACCATGAACATGCTGATGATGATCATAATAGGGGTGAGCAGTGCGGTGCGCAGTATGATATTAATGAACTGCATCAGGATGAATGCATCATTGGTGGTCCTTGTGATCATACTGGATATTCCGAACTTGTTATATTCCGTGTGGGAAAATTCCTGGGCCTTTCTGAAGATGTCATTGCGGATATCTCTGGTGATCCTGGTACTCACCTGGGAACTGCAGTAAGCCAACAGGACGTTCCCGATCCCTCCGGCAATGGCCACGGCCAGGATGGCGGCTCCCATTTTGTAAATATAGGCGCGGTCATTCAGCACAATGCCGTTGTCGATCATCCTGGATACAATGGTGGGAATGCCAAGCTCCGCGGCGGCAAAGCCCAGGATGGCCAGGATATTAAAAAATACATAAGTTTTATAGCGTTTCAGATAATGTAGGATCAGATACATCTGGACACTCTCCTTTCAGTTGGAACAGCAGGATCTGCTTTACTGCTCCGGATAACCGTACTATTGTAAGGTATAGTGTAACCCGATAGTCAATAGGATATTTGGAATTTTACCATTTGGAATTTTAGTTCCGTCAATGGCTTATGACAGTTCCAGCCGCAACCCACAACAGCTCCGGCCGCGACTCACAACAGTTCCAGCCATGCCTCATAGTAGTCGCAGCGGTATCCCTCGCTGGCTGTGAGAAGATACCGGCCGGCCAGAGCCCCGGTCTGGTATCCCATCCCGCGGGCTGCCTTTACAAAGTCCCGGGCATTGTGGGCAGAGGGGAGGGCTGCGTTTACCTTGAGGATACCTTTCAGATAAAGGCAGGGAACGGCGTCTGCGGGGCGGAGGATGGTGCCGGTGATGGCCGTATCCGGACCGTCAGGAAAAATGCCGGATGGTGCCGGGTCCAGGAATACCCCGTACTGTGTCTCCTGTGATGTCTCCGGACGGATCAGAATCGCGGTCTGGTAGGGATCGTTTACATAGACCTCAAGGGCATGCTTATCATCTGATGCAAACAGCTTCATGGCGGGGAGCCGGTCCGTGGCCGTCTCATAGTGAGAGTGGTCCATCTCCAGGATGTGGCGGACCATGGCCTGCCGTGTGTGCAGCTTGTCCAGGGTCCGGCGGATCAGGACGATCTGCTCCTCCAGGTGCTTTGCATTGGCGTCCAGGGTTTTGCCCACCTCTTCCACGCTCATTCCGGGAATGGCCTTTATTTCCTTAATGGACAGGGAAAGGCTCCGGTAAAACATTACATCGCAGATATCCACCATGGTCTGGGAGGTGGGACGGCGGTAATTGTTATCAGCGGTGCGCTCAAATCGGACCAGTCCCTCATCATCCCAATACCGCAGGGCGGAGGAGGGGATGTGGAAGAGTTCGGATACTTCCTTAATCCGGTTGATCTGCTTCATGTTTTGTTTCATTCATTTGCCTCCAATTCGTATCAGTGTACTCTCATAAAAAGTATTCTCATAAAAGGGTATTCTCATAATAATGTAATTGACTTTCAAGTAACTTTAAGGTTTATACTGGTGTAAGTGTATCAGAGAAATGGAGGTTTGTCATGTTAAAACGTTTTTTTAAAGCGGTTTTGCCGTCCATGCTTGCATTTGCATTTTCAGGACTATATACCATTGTGGACGGCTTTTTTATAGGAAGGAACATTGGTGACCTGGGGCTGGCGGCTGTAAATATCGCTTATCCCATGGCCGCGCTGGTTCAGGCGGCAGGCACGGGGATCGGGATGGGAGGCGCTGTCTGGATCACGCTCCACAGGGGAAAACAGGAGGAAGGGCAGGAGATGGAGTGCCTGGGAAATACCATGACCCTGCTGCTGTCAGGCGGCCTTCTTGTGATGGCGCTGCTGTTTGGGGTATGCGGTCCAGTGCTCCGTATATCAGGGGCAGAGGGACGGGTATACCAGGAGGCCATGATCTACATTCAGATCCTGGCAGGCGGCTCCCTGCTGCAGTTTTTTGCAACCGGGTTTGCGCCCCTGATCAGGAATTATGACGGAGCGGTGACCGCCATGATCTCCATGATCGCCGGGTTTGTCACCAATATTGTGCTGGATTACCTGTTTGTGGCCGTGTACCATTACGGAGTTGCGGGAGCGGCCGCGGCCACGGTGATCGGACAGGGGGTGACCGTGGTTCCCTGCCTGGTCTTTATGTGGTCCAGGATCCGCGGGCTGAAAAAGAAGGACTTTATCTTAAAGGGGAGCCAGGCTGCAAAAATCATAGGCACGGGTATTTCACCCTTTGGGCTTACTATTTCCCCATTTATTGTGATCATGCTGATCAACAGGAGCGCGTCCGTGTACGGCGGGGAGGCGGCTGTGGCTGCCTATGCGGTGGTCTCCTATGTGGTGGCCATTGTACAGCTGCTCCTTCAGGGGATCGGTGACGGCAGCCAGCCCCTTATGAGCTTTTATCTTGGGATCGGAAAGCCGGAATTGGCCGGAAAGGTCAGAAACATGGCGTATATTTTTGCCGTCTCAGTGGCATTGGCCAACGCGGCAACGCTGTACCTGCTAAGGGAAATGATACCCGGGTTTTTCGGAGCGTCCGGCCTGGTTTCATCCATAGTGGCAGGAAGCCTGCCGGTGTTTTCCCTGGGGTTTATCTTCATTGCCTTTTGCAGGACAACAACCTCCTATTTTTATGCCACCAAGCGGAACCTGTTCTCCTATGTCATGGTGTATGGGGAACCTGTGGTCTTATGCCTGCTCCTGTTTTTTGGGCTGCCGCCCGTCATGGAACTTTATGGGGTGTGGCTCTCGGTTCCACTGACCCAGGCGGTGCTGGCAGCTGCCGGCATGGCGCTTTTGCGAAAGGAACAATCCCTTTGCAGCAATTATGTAGCGGAATGATTGTGGATAATAGATAAAAAAATACAGAACAAGTTCAGAAATCACGACAATATTACTCGAAACACGGTTTTTCCCCTCCATCTTTTCTGATATGATGAAAACATCAGAAAAGATAGGAGGGGTATTTATTATGAAGAAAAAACTGGCACTATTGTTGGCATGCACCATGGCAATGAGCCTTACCGCATGCGGCGGCGGAAAGACCGAGACTCCAACCACAGCAGCTCCCGCAACAACTGCGGCAACAGAGGCATCCAAGGAGGAGACCAAGGAAGCGGTAGCAGATACCACAGCGGCGGAGGCGGCAGGCGGTGACATGGACGCTCTGATCGAGGCTGCAAAGGCCGAGGGCGAGTTGACCGTATACGGTTCCTGTGAGGAGGAATATCTGTCAGCGGCATGCAAGAACTTTGAGAGCCTGTATGGAATCAAAACCAAGTACCAGAGGCTTTCCACCTCAGAAGTTTACACCAAGATCTCTGAGGAAGCCGGCAAACCTTCTGCCGATGTATGGTTCGGCGGAACAACCGATCCCTATAACGAGGCGGTAGCAGACGGGCTTTTGATGGAGTACGATGCCATCAATGCAAAGAACCTGATCAATGACAATTACAAGGATCCTACCAATTGCTGGTATGGGATCTACAAAGGAATCCTGGGCTTCATGGTGAACACCGAAGAACTGGACCGCCTTGGCCTGGAAGCTCCCAAGACATGGGATGACCTTACAAAGGAAGAGTACAAGGGCCTGATCATGCTGTCCAACCCCAATACCGCAGGAACAGCAAAGCTGCTGATCAACACCATGGTTCAGATGAAGGGCCATGACGAGGCAATGGAATACTTTAAGAAACTGGACAAGAACATTTCCCAGTATACCAAGTCCGGCTCCGGCCCATCCAAGATGGTAGGCCCAGGTGAGTGTGTCATCGGTATCGGTTTCCTCCATGACGGTATTTATCAGATCCTTCAGGGATATGACAATATCCAGCTGATCGTACCCGAAGACGGAACCTCCTTTGAGGTTGGCGCAACTGCGATCTTTAACGGATGCACCCATCCAAACGCAGCCAAGCTGTGGATCGAATACGCACTGTCTCCTGACTGTGTGGACCATGCAAAAGAAAATGGCTCCTACCAGTTCCTGGTTCTGAGCAATGCGACCCAGCCAGAGGAAGCAACCAAGTTTGGTCTGGACATGAACAATACCATCGATTATGACTTCGAGGATGCAAAACAGAACAGCGCCAAATATGTAGAAGATTTCTTTGAGGCACTGGGAAGCTCTGCAGACAGCGCAGACAGCAGCCGTTTCCTGACTGAGTAATCGATCCGAGAATGATAGTTTAGGTTATTGAGGGAGTGCTGCGTAATGCGCCAAACGTACATTACGCAGCATTCTCTGCTTTAACAGACATGTAAATGGGGAGCGCACAGGCGTTCCCGGACAGAAAGGGGGGCCTCATCGTGGCCAGAAAGCAAAGCGCAGAGCTTGAGCGCAAGAAATTTTTCTCAGACCCCATCCTGGTGAGCATGATCGTGGTACTGCTCATCTTCCTGGCGCTGTTTATCCTGTATCCTCTTTTTATGCTGTTGGTTGACAGCTTCCGTACAGAGGAGGGCGGTGTCACTCTGGATGTGTTCAAACGGGTCTTAAGTCTGGAACGGTTTCAGAAGGCATTTAAGAATACGGTGGTGCTGGGCCTGATCACAGGGTTTACGTCCACTGCCATCGGACTTTTATTCGCCTATGTGGAGGTTTATGTAAAGCTGAAAACAAAGATACTGGAAAAGCTGTTTTCCCTGGTATCCATGCTGCCCGTAGTGTCCCCGCCTTTTGTGCTGTCCCTTTCCATGATCATGCTGTTCGGGCGCAGCGGCATCATCACCCGGTCCCTGCTGGGAATCTATGATTCCAATGTGTACGGGTTAAAGGGGATCGCCATTGTGCAGACCCTGACCTTTTTCCCGGTGTGCTACCTGATGTTAAAAGGCCTTTTGAAAAATATCGATCCCTCTCTGGAGGAAGCCACCAGGGATATGGGAGCGACCAGGTGGAAAGTGTTCACCAGCGTGACATTCCCCCTTCTGCTCCCCGGACTGGGAAATGCTTTTCTGGTCACCTTCATCGAGTCTGTGGCCGACTTTGCAAACCCCATGCTTATCGGAGGTTCCTACGATACATTGGCAACCACCATCTATCTCCAGGTCACAGGCGCCTATGACTCCACCGGAGCGGCTGCCATGGCCGTGGTGCTGCTTTCCCTGACCGTGGTGCTGTTCCTGATCCAGAAGTATTATCTGGAAAAGAAGACAGCGGCTACCCTGACCGGCAAGGCATCCCGCATGAGGATGCTGATCGAGGACAGGAGCGTGACCGTGCCTTTGACCATATTCTGCGGACTGGTGGCGGCCTTTGTCCTTCTGATGTACATCATGATTCCCTTTGGAGCCATGTTCACCCTGTGGGGCAGGGATTACAGCCTGAGCCTTAAATGGTTCCAGTATATGTTTAAGACCAGCGGGTTAAAGGCATTTAAGGACTCCTTCGTGCTCTCAGCAATTGCGGCCCCGCTGACCGCCTTTTTATCCATGGTGATCTCTTACCTTGTGGTCAAGAAAAAATTCAAGGCCAAGGGATTCATTGAATTTGTATCCATGCTGGCCATGGCGGTTCCCGGTACGGTCCTGGGCATCGGATATATCCGCGGCTATGCGAGGGGGCTGTTCGGAACAGGCATCATGAGCGGCCTCTACGGCTCAGGTCTGATCCTGATCATTGTGTTCATTGTGCGAAGCCTTCCCACCGGCACCAGAAGCGGTATCTCCGCCCTGCGCCAGATCGACAAGTCCATTGAGGAATCCGCCTATGACATGGGAGCGGGTTCCGCCAAGGTGTTTATGACCGTAACCCTGCCGCTGATCAAGGATTCATTCTTCAGCGGGCTTGTGACTGCATTTGTGCGCAGCATCACGGCAATTTCCGCCATTATCCTGCTGGTGACACCGGACTTTCTGCTTATCACCTGCCAGATCAATGAACAGGCGGAAAAAGGCAATTACGGCGTGGCCTGTGCTTACGCAACCGTGCTGATCATCATTACATACGGCGCTGTGCTGCTGATGGATATGCTGATGAAGTTCTTTGGTGTCAGCAGGAAAATTAAGGCAGAGGAATAGAGGGAGGAAGATAACATGGAAAAACAGAAAAAAGGCGTCCGTCTGGACCACATTTCCAAAATATATACGGATCCAAAAACAGGAAAAGAGTTCTATGCAGTGCAGGACACAACGCTGGACATAGAGCCGGGATCCTTTGTCACCTTGTTAGGGCCGTCCGGCTGCGGAAAGACCACCACCCTTCGTATGATCGCCGGGTTTGAGAGCCCGGACGAGGGGGATATCTTCCTGGGGGATGAGAACATCAATGCCCTGACGCCCAACAAAAGGGATACGGCCATGGTGTTCCAAAGCTACGCCCTTCTGCCTCATTACAACGTGTTTGACAATGTGGCCTATGGCCTTAAGATACGCAAGCTTCCCAAGGAGGAGATCCATGAGCGGGTCATGAATATCCTTAAGCTGGTGGAGATGGACGGAATGGAATCGCGTATGACCAACCAGCTGTCCGGCGGCCAGCAGCAGCGTGTGGCCCTGGCCAGGGCCCTGGTGATTGAACCCAGCGTTCTGCTGTTTGACGAGCCGTTGAGCAACCTGGATGCCAAACTGCGCGTGACCATGAGAACGGAGATCCGAAAGATCCAGCAAAAGGTGGGGATCACGGCCATCTATGTAACCCACGACCAGTCCGAGGCCATGAGCATTTCCGATAAGATCATTATCATGAGCCAGGGCAAGGTGGAGCAGATCGGCACGCCCAGGGAAATCTATTATCATCCCTCCTCCAAGTTTGTGGCTGACTTTATCGGAGAGGCCAATTTCCTGGATGCAAAGGTGAAAACCGTGAACGGTGAAAAGGCTGTGATCGATGTGGTGGGACAGGAACTGGAGGTTAACAACTTTGCCCACGCAGAGCCGGGGGCGGATGCCACTTTGGTGATCCGGCCTGAGGGAGCAACCCTGGCGGAACAGGGGCTTTTAGAGGCAACGGTCAGTCTGTCCACCTTCATGGGTTCTTATCAGTACTATGAGGTTATGGTGGGAGCCATGCTGCTGGAGATCACGGACTATAATCCGGTGAACCGGCGCATCTACGAGGTGGGCGAGAAGGCGTATCTGGATTTCGACCCCAAGGGGGTTTACATTCTTTAAGCCGGTTGATACAATAAAATGATGGAACAGTTCAGGACCGGTTTTTCCGGTCAAGAAGATAAGCCTTTCAGAACAGTTACGTTATGGCACATGTTCGTATCATACCAGTGAGGATCGTGAAACCGATGAAAAAGAATTGGAACATATATATGGCGGCCATAGGGATTGTCCTCTGCCTGGCGGGATGCGCAGGCAGCGGGCAATCCGCGGCCGCGGAAGGTGAGACGGATGAGGTGCTGGTGATATACTGCCCTCATCCGTTGGAGTTTATAAACCCCATTGTGTCGGAATTTGAGAACAGGACCGGGGTGAGGACCTATGTACAGACCGGGGGCACCGGGGAACTGCTTCAGATGGTGGAGGAGCACCGGGAGCCGGCCTGCGACATTTTCTGGGGAGGTTCCCTTTCCACCACCAGCCCCAGGCAGGAGCTGTTTGAACCCTATGTAAGTAAAAATGAGGACATGGTGCGGGAAGAATTTAAGAACCCGGGAGGCAGCCTGACCCGTTTTACGGACATGCCCAGCGTGATCATGGTGAATACCAATCTGATCGGGGACACGGTGGTGGAGGGGTATGAAGACCTGCTGAAGCCGGAACTCAGGGGAAAGATCGCCATGTGCAATCCCTCCACCTCATCCTCTGCCTATGAGCATTTGATCAACATGCTTTATGCCATGGGGGACGGGGACCCGGAAAAGGGATGGGATTATGTGGAGCAGTTCTGCCGGAACCTGGACGGAACCCTCCTTGGCGGTTCGGCTCAGGTTTACCAGGGAGTGGCAGAGGGACAGTTTGCGGTGGGGCTTACCTTTGAGGAAGGAGGGGCCCACTATGTGGCCCAGGGGGAACCGGTCCGGTTGGTTTATATGAAGGAGGGCGTCATTTCCACCCCGGATGTGGTGGGCATTGTCAAGGGCAGCCGCCATATGGCGGACGCAAAGGATTTTGTGGATTTTGTCACGGGAAAGGATGCCCAGACCGTGATCGCGGACCGACTGGTCCGCCGTTCGGTGAGAAAGGATGTGGAGGAGCCGGAGTATCTGCCGGACAAGGATAAAGTACATATCATCTATGATGACCTGGACCTGGTCAACAGCAGGAAAAAGGAGTGGCTGGAACGGTTTGCAGAGATTTTCCGGCGGGTGTCCGATGGAGGGCAGGCCGGATGAAGAAGGAGAAATATTTCAGGGATGAACTCCAGCACATGTTCATCTCCTATGCCATTGTGCCGGCTGTGATCTTCACCCTGCTGTGCGGCCTGTTCTTTATGGCGGCCCTTCTCCACGGGAGAAAGAGCATCACGGAGGAGAACAACGCCTATGCGGCCGCACAGCTGGAGCAGATCCTTAAACGGTATGAGGACGGGATCAAACAGCTGTCCGCCAGGCCGGAAATGTTTGGGGAAACCATGGACACCAGGAGCAGGGCCGGAATATTTGAGGAATTCTATGGGATCACCAACAGCCTGGATGTGAAGGGAGACCTGTTTGTCATGGACCGGGACCGGAATATCCTTTTGTCCAGCCGTGGGGACAGGCCGGCTTACCTGGACGTGCCGGAGGGGGTGTCGTGGGGAATCTTCTGGTATATGGACAGCCGCCCGGGACAGACCGCGGTAAAGCTGGTGGAGGGATGGCGGAGCCAGCAGAGCACCATTGCCCTGGGACGGAGCGTGGAGCGGGAGGGGCAGACCGTGGGATATGTGGTGTGCGCCATTCCAGGCAGCCAGATACAGCAGATACTGGACCGCCTGGAGACCCAGACCATTATTACGGACTCCTATGGGTGGGTGTTTGCTGGCAGCAATTATAACTTTATCAGCAAAAGCAACCAGGTCCTGGGGGTTCTGGAGCGGGCCGGACATTATCTGTCCTATGACAAGCAGATGTACCTGGTGTCCGGCAGCCAGGTGTACCACCGGCTGTTCAACGTCTACTCCATCTCGGACATACAGAACATTGTTATTTCCCTGTCTCTCAGCAGCATGCTGGTGATCACGGCCCTGGCTATGATGACCCTGTGGATGCTGTTCCGGGCCAGGAAGGTGACGGAGACAAAGACCGAGGACTTTTACCGGATCCTGGATGTGATGGAAAATGCCAGGTCCGGCGACCTGGAAAGTTCTATCCAGATCGACAGCGACAATGAGTTCCGCATTATTGCAGATGCGTTCAACGAGACCATCGGCAGCCTGAAGCTGCAGATGGAGAATAACCGGAAGATGACCGAACTGGTGGCAATGGCCCAGAACAAGCAGCTGGAGTCCCAGTTCAACCCCCATTTCCTTTACAACACATTGGAGAACATACGTTATATGTGTAAGCTGGAACCGGCCACAGCGGAGCGAATGGTATTTTCCCTGTCCAATCTGCTGCGCTACAGCCTGGACGGCAGCAAGGACCAGGTGACCCTGAAGGAAGATATGGAGCATCTGGAAAATTATCTGACCATTCTAAAGCGCCGGTTCGGCCCCCGTCTTGGATTCCAGGCGGAGATCGAGCCGGAAGCCATGGAGTGCAGGATCCCCAAGCTGGTCCTTCAGCCCATGATCGAGAACTCGGTAAAATACGGGTTCGGGAACCAGCTGAACCTGAAGGTGGAGATGAAGGTGTATATCCATGAGGGAAAGCTGATGATGATCTGCCGTGACGATGGGGTGGGCATTCCCCAGGAGACACTTAGTGAACTGAACGCCATGCTGGAGCAGAAGGAAAATACCAGCCGGCATTCAGGCCTTTACAACATACACCGGAGGATTACGATCCTGTACGGAAGGCCGTATGGGGTGGAGATCCGGAGCACGGAGGGGCATGGGACCACCCTGGTTGTGACCCTGCCCGTGGTCCGGGAGGAAACGTAGAATCAGATACAGTACCCGGGTGTCCTATATTAGGCCCTGTGGGATGAGCAGGAGGAGGAAGCATGCTGCGCGTCTTAATTGCAGAAGATGAGGATATGATCAGGAAGGGGCTCGTGTATACCACGGACTGGCTTTCCATGGGCTGTGTGGTGGTGGCGGAGGCAGGAGATGGAAAAGAAGGGTTTGAGAAGATACTGGAGTGCCGTCCGGACGTGGTGATCACAGATATCTGTATGCCGTTTATGGATGGGATAGAGATGATAAAAAAGGCTTCGGAACAGGTGCGTTTTAAAAGTATCCTTCTGACCAGTTATGCTGATTTCGAGTATGCCAGAAGGGCTATTGAGGCCAGAGTGTGTGAGTACCTGCTAAAGCCCGTGGATGAGGAGGCGCTGGCAGACATCATGAAACGGCTGGGGGAGGAGATTGCCAGTACCAGGCAGGCGGAGTATGTGCTGGAACAGGCGGAGCTGGAGGGGGGAAGCATGAACCTGGAATATTACATGCAGCTGGATCTTTCGGAGAATCAGTATGTGTCAAAGGCCATCGGAACCATCAAGGAGCACTATGCCGAAAAGATCAGCATTGAGGGGATTTCAGAGGATCTGGGGGTCAGCGCCAGCTATCTCAGCCGAAAATTTAAGGAAGTCACAGAACAGACATTTCTGGACTTCCTCAACAAATACAGGGTACAGCAGGCGGTCATGCTGCTGAACACAAGACAGTACCGCATCAGTGAGATCTCCGAAGCCACCGGCTTTACGGATTATAAGCATTTCTGCTCCGTGTTTAAGAAGTATACGCTGAAGTCACCCACTAAGTTTATCAAGGGAATCTGAACCAGAGAGTCTGAACCAGAGAGTCTGAACAACGGAGTCAGATCAATGGGTGTAGGGTGACATCAGATGATTTACGCATAGCGGTAGACGTCCTTCAGTTTCTTCATATAATAGATACTCAGCATCACTCCTCCAAACTCCGCAATGGGGATGGCCAGCCAAACTCCGTCAATACCGATCAGGAACGGCAGCACCAGAAGGCTTGTGATAATAAGGCCAAAGGTGCGCACAAAGGAGATGACAGCGGATATGCGTCCGTCTGAAAGGGCTGTAAACAGAGCCGAGGCAAAGATGGTCAGGCCTGAGAACAGGAAGCTGAAGGCGAAAATGGTAAATCCGTGGCGGGCCAGGGCGTAGACCGCTGTGCCGGGCCTGGCAAAAACTCCCACCACCAGGCTTCCTGTGACCTGGGCCAGCAGGAATGTGGCCAGGGAGGTCACCGCTGTAAAGATAAGGGAGGTCCTGAACACCTGCTTGAGCTGATTGTGGTTTTTGCTTCCGTAGTTAAAGCTGATGACCGGTGACACACCCTGTGAAAATCCCATGAACAGGGCGTTTAACAGGAACTGGGAGTACTGTATGATGGTGATGGCCGCAACACCGTCCTCCCCAGCAAAGTGCATCATGGCCAGGTTAAAGAGAAAGGTAATGATGCCGGACGACAGATTGGTCACCATCTCGGAGGAACCATTGATGCAGGTGTCTTTAAGTTCCCCCCGTTCCATGCGGGGACGTACCAGCCACAAGGACCTTCTGGAACACGCAAAGTAGAGAAGACCGATGACAGCCGGTATCATATATCCGGTCACCGTGGCAATGGCGGCTCCTGCGATCCCAAGTCCAAGGGGCACGATCAGCAGATAGTCCAGTAACGCGTTGCTGACTCCTGCCAGCAGGGTGAGGAACAGCCCGATCCCGGGGCGGCCTTCGGTGACAAAATACATCTGAAACAGGATCTGGAGCATAAGGGCCGGCGCAAATGCCAGCTGCCAGCGGAGATAGGTGACGCAATCCTCCAGTAAAAGTTCGCTGGCACCCAGGAGACGGGACAGGGGGACGGCCGCCAGATTCCCAAACAGGGCGATGACCAGCCCCAGCCCGATATTTAATAAAATAATGGTGGTGAAGGTCTGTCGGGCGCTGTCCGGCCGTCCTTCGCCCATTTTTTTTGCTACAATGGCGCTGCTTCCCGTGGACAGCATCACGCTGATACCCAGGACAATGTTGATCACAGGGTATACGATATTGATGGATGACAGGGCGTTGGTGCTGACATACCTGGACACGAACACACCATCCACAATGGTATACAGGGACATGACCACCATCATAATGGTAGTGGGAAGGGCAAACATAAGCAGCGACCCGAATGTGAATTTTTTAGATAACGAATGACTCATAATAAACTCCTGTTTGTAAACTGGCTCCCAACAAGAGAGCTGTTAAAAGGTTGCTAAATTCAGCCGCAGGTATTATCATATAGTATAGGGTTACCCGATAGTCAAGAGGAGATTGAATATGGAAAATCATTCAGAATTATATTTTACAACAGGAGAGTTTGCAAGGATACTGGGAGTGAAAAAACACACTTTGTTCCACTATGACCAAATCGGCCTTCTGTCCCCGGCCCTGAAGGGGGAAAACGGATACAGGTATTATTTTGTCTGGCAGATGGATGTGTTCGAGGTGATCAAGGCCCTCCAGAAGCTGGGCATGCCCCTGGAGGAGATCAAGGAATACATGGAGAACCGTTCTCCGGAGCGGTTCATGGCCATGATGGATAATAAGGAGGCGCAGATCGATGAGGAGATTGAACGCCTTAAGAACATGAAGCGGTTTATCCGCAATGAGAAGCAGAATATCAGGGAAGCGCTGACCACCAGCCTGGATACCCCAAGTCTGGTGAAGCGCAGGGCGGACTTCCTTCTGGTATCCGATGTCAGCGCCCAGGATGAGCGGAAGGTGGCGGTGGACATAGCGGAACACGTGAGGATGCAGGAGAAATACCACGGAGCCATGGGAGCCGTGGGCTCCATCTGCCTGGGGGAGGATTTGGAGCAGGGGATCTATGACCGGTATGTAAAAGTTTATACAAGGCTGGAGAAAAAAGCCTCGTCCTCCAAGGTCATGATGCGGCCGGGAGGAGACTATGTGGAAATGTGCCACAAGGGGTATAACTGGAATATGGAGATACCATACAGGCTGATCTCGGATTTTGCCAGGCATAGGGGGCTGTCCACCGGCCGGATGTGGTATGAGGACCTGATGGTGGACGAGCTGACCGTGACAGATTATGAGGATTATATTGTGAAAGTAATGGTCCCGGTGGAGGGAACAGAAGGTTAAAGAGATATAAAAGTCTCCTGACACACATGGACAAACCAGGAGCAGAAGGTTATAATAACAGTAGATTACTGGGAAAAGCAGGGGAATGCTGCCAGATGCCTGCAAAGGAGAAACTGTTATTATGAGATCAGCCATGTGGAGAAGAGTGGATATCCAGGTTTCCGTATTTACCGCTGTCATAGTGGCTCTTTTATCTTATTCCATATTTATGGTTCAGTATAAGATTACCTACCGGGATATGCTGCGCAGCCTAAATGACCAGGCGGAGCATATCTATACCTATATCGGGGAGCGCTTTGAACCGGATACATTTAAGCATATTTCCACACGGGAGGATGTGCTCAAGGAAAACTATACCAGGATGCATGACAGGTTCCAGCGGGTCAGGGAGATCACAGGGGTCATGTACCTTTACACTGCTAAGATGGACGAGAACGGGGAATTTGTGTATGTCATAGACTGTCTGGATCCGGGAGCAGAGGATTTCAGGTACCCCGGAGACCCCATTGAGCGGGAGATTTATCCGGACATGGAGCGCGCCATGCAGGGTGAAATCGTGATGCCGGAGGAGATCAAGAAAACAGACTGGGGAAAGATCTTCATTACATATATGCCCATCTATGAGGGGGATGAAGTGATCGGAGTGATCGGGATTGAGTTCAGGGCAGACCATCAGTACAGGACATACCAGAACTTAAGGCGTGCCCTTCCCGTGTTTATCCTGCTGTTCAGCCTGATCGCCTGCCTGGTATCCAGGTTCCTGTTCCGGCGTATTTCCAACCCATTTTACAGGGACATGTCCAACATGGACTATCTGACCCAGCTTAAGAACAGGAATGCTTATCAGCTGGATATGAATAACCTGGAAGCCAAAAAGATGGAATCCGGGATCGGTTTTATCCTGATCGATCTGAACAGCTTAAAGCATATTAACGACACCTTGGGCCATGATGTGGGAGACCGGTACATCACATGTATATCCAAGGCCTATCTGAATATGCATACCGGGGAAGGGGTCATGTACCGTATTGGCGGTGATGAGTTTGTGGTGATGATGCCAAAAGCCACCCAGGCCGGGATCGAGGATTTTGTGGCGCGTCTTAAAAAGGAGTTTGACAAGCTGGCCTTTCGGCCGGAGTTTACATTCTCCTGGGGTTCGGCCATCTTTGATGAGGAGGCGGATGACAACCTGTTCAGTACATGCCGCAGGGCGGATAAGAACATGTATATGAAAAAGCAGAAATATTATGAAGACAAAAAGACGTAAGTGTACCCCGGGAGACTCCGAGAGTACACGAAAAAGAATAGGAGGATAATAATGGGACTGCTGGACAAGCTTCTGAAAAAGGGACCAAAGGCTGATTCGGTATCAAAGGGAGGAAGCCCGATCTATCATTATGATGAAAAGAAAGACAAGGAGTGGCGTCCCCCCCAGGCTTACGGGGAGTACGGGGAGGAGATCCCCCGACATTTTGGCGCCCTGTTTCCGGACCGGGAGGAATTTGTGTTTCATGAGATATTGTCGGATCTGGTCCACATTGACGTGAATATCATGCGTCCCAGAGAGGACAAACCCTACTATGTGATGTACACCACCGGTATGAGCGACCTGCCCATGACCCTGCCTGAGGAGATCGCCCACAGGGAAGATCTAAAATATGGGGAACTTTTTATGTTCCTTCCAAAGGAATGGAACCCGGGGGAGACAGGGCAGCTGGACTCCGACATACCGGATTCCCAGTACTGGCCCATACGGCTGATCAAGTACCTGGCCCGGTTTCCCCATGAGTACGGTACCTGGCTGGGCTGGGGCCACACCATACCCAACGGCCCGGATTATGAACCCTTATGCCAGGATACCCGGATGGGCGGGGTGGTCCTGGTGCAGACCGGCGGTGACATGGGCTCCATGAAGGCGGAAGACGGGAGAGAGATCAACTTCTATATGGTGGTTCCCGCCTACAAGGAGGAGATCGAGTACAAGCTGGAATACGGCATGGAAGCACTGGATAAGCGGTTCTGTGACGGAAACCTGCCCATGGTGCTGGATATCCGCCGGCCCAATTACTGCGAGGATTTTAAGGTTTCATGACCCCCTGAAAGTCCCGGTCCTTATTCAGGAGGATTCCCCCGCCCTCGATAAAGCGTACAGGGGAACAGCCAATGTATTTTTTAAATACCTTGATAAAATATTTATAGTCAGAAAATCCCACAAGGTCTGCGATCTCGTAGACCTTGTATTTATTTTCCTTTAAAAGCTCCACTGCCTTCTGCATCCGGTAGCGGTTAAGAAAATCATTAAAGGTGTAGCCCGTGCCGCTTTTGAACTTGGCATTGAGATAAGTGCAGGACATGCCGCACTGTTCGCTTACATCTGTCAGGGATACCCGGGAGTAGTAGTGTTCCCTGATGTAATCCATCATGAACTCCACATGGGGATTGCCCTCGGCCAGCTCCTCCGGGGACAGGGAGTCCAGGATCCCCAGTTTCTTTTTTTCCATGTCGATCTGCTTCATCTCATCCCGCAGCCTGGCGGCAGCCATCTGTTTTTGGATTATCTTTCCAAGGGCATCATACAGTTCATTAAAGTTTACAGGCTTTAGCAGATACTCTGTCACCCCCAGGGTGATGGCTTTTCTGGCATATTCAAATTCGCTGTACCCGGACACGATGATGGCGTCAAATCCGTATTCCCGTATGCTTTTTTCCAGCATTTCCAGGCCGTCCATGACCGGCATGTTGATGTCCACGATTACGATGTCGGGCCTGGTTTCCCTGATCTTCTCCAGTCCCTCCAGGCCGTCCGCGGCTTCACCGGCCACCACACAGCCGGCCTGCTGCCAGTTCACCATAAACATCAGGCCTTTGCGTATGATATCTTCATCTTCCACGATCAGGACTTTATACATAACCATCCTCCATCTCTGCGGGAAGGGTGATGACCACCCTTGTACCCTTGCCCGGGCTGCTGTCAATGGCCATACCGTAAGCCGGCCCGTAGAGCAGTCTTACCACCCGGTGGGAATTGTACAGCCCGATATGCTCCCTGTAAATGTCCTCCTGCTCCAGGCCTTCCCTGAGCTCCTCCAGTTTCTCTTTGCTGATGCCGCTGCCGTTATCCTCCACGCAGAGTTTTAAATTCCCCTCTGCCATCCATGCGCTGATGGTGACGGAAACAGAGTGTATATCCTTCATCCCGTGGACAAGGGAATTTTCCACCACGGGCTGGAGTAAAAGCTTGGGGATCCTGCACCCCAAAAGCTCCTCCGGTATGTCGATATGATAGTTCAGCCGTCTGTTATAGCGCATTTTCTGGAGGAGCAGGTAGTCGTTGATGTACTCAATATCGGTCTGAAGAGGGACAATGGTGCTTCCGTAATAGATGCTGTAGCGCATCAGGTTGGCAAAAGCCATGACCATGTCGGAGGCCTTAGCTCCATCGATCACGATCTCGTAGCGCAGTGTCTCCAGCACATTAAAGATAAAATGAGGGTTAAATTGTTCCTCCAGCTGCTTGATCTCCATCACCCGCTTGCGCTCGGCCAGCTCACTGTTGTGCAGCATCAGCTCCTCCCGCTGCAGGACCATTTTGCGGAACGCGTCCCCCAGTACCTTAAACTCATCAAACACCTGACCCTTGAGCTTATAGTCCATGTTGCCACGGCCCATCTCGGCCACAGAGGTCTGCAGTTCATCAATGGCCTCCAGATTCTTCCTGGTGATCCGAAAGGTCAGCGGCGGTATCATGACCAGCATCAGTATACCCACCAGGCCCAGAAACAGCATGCCGTAGGACACCAGGGTCCTCTGGAACTCCATGGACACCAGGGTGTACAGCACCAGGGTGCTTTCCGGAAGCATTTCCTTTTGTACGTGGTAGTGCTTGCCGTTTACCCTGACCACATTTCCCTTTTCCCACTCCATCCTGTACTTGCCTGCCGGATACTTCTCCATGGGATCGGCGCTCTGCCTGCCGATGGAAAAGATCAGGTTATCATAGCGGTCCGTGAGGATCACGTCATCCAGGGGATAGTTCCTAACCATCTCATAGATCTGTTCGTCCGACAGATCAAAAAAAAGATACCCCAGTACCTTTGATGAGTCTGAAACAGCCCGGGACAAGATCAGATCCCCCTCCTGTCCATGGGCATAATTGAGCCTGCTTGGCAGGGTGAAGATCTTATCCGGCTCAAGGGCCATTTTCTCGAATAAACTCTGATAAACCGTGCTGTTTAAAAAGATGTCCCGGTTTCCCTCAAACAGGTTGGAGCTAACGATGGTGCCGCCGCTGTCCGTGAGCACAAAGCTGCACCGGATGGACTGCCGGGTGGAAAACTCATAAAGCAGCCGGTTTACCTCGGTAACCCGGCCGCTGTCTTTGTCCTTAAGGGCTTCCAGGATCCTGTAATCCGAGGTGAACCGGACCAGCCCTTTCTCATAATCGCCCACCTGCCGGTCCAGGATCTCTGCCAGCAGGGCATTGTTCTTTTTATTTCCTCCGGCGCTGATCCATTCCACATTGATGAACAGAAACAGTCCCACCAGCACAAACAGCAGGCTGATAATGGAAAACGAATATCTGAGAAAGGAACGTTTAATATAATCCCTGTACTGATTGCTGGCTGCCATAAGTGCCTCCTGTTAAGCTTCTGTCTGCCGGCCGCCCTTCTTTTAGCCAGGAGAGCGGCCGTAAACTTAATTATACCATAGTTTCAGTTCCTGTTCCAGACAGGGATCCTTCTATATGCTGATTCTATATACTGATATCGTTGCTTCCCGTTACCTTAAAGAACACCAGCAGGGATACGATACTGGTCAATGTCAGTATGGTGGAATAAGCAGCCGCATTGCCGAAATTGCTCCTGATAACTTCCGCGTAGATGGCCACGGTCAGGGTCTGGGTCTTGCTGGTGTAGAGGATGATGGAGGAACTGAGCTCGCTGATCAGGGTGATCCAGCTCATGATAGCGCCTGAGAGCACGCCGGACATCATCATGGGTACGGTTATCTTTACAAAGGATTTTGTCTCCGTACACCCCAGGCTGATGGCAGCCTCCTCCACACTGGGGCTGATCTGGCCGATGATGGCCGTGCTGGAGCGGATGGTGTAGGGCATTCGCCGGATGGACAGGGAAATGATGATGATAATGGCCGTGCCGCTGAGGAGCATGGGTTTGCTGTTAAATGCATACAGGAAGGAGATACCAAGTACGGATCCAGGGATGATATAGGGGAACATGGTCACTGTGTCCAGTATGCCGGTGAGGAAGGATTTCTTTCTCACGGTGAGATAGGAGATAAGGATTCCCAGCACCACCACAATGGCAATGGCGCACAGGCCAAACAGGTAGGTGTTGAAAATAGCGCCGTTGTTGTTCTTGGAGAACAGGGTATTCCTGTAGTTTTCCAGTGAAAAGCCTCCGGTGTAAACCGTGCCTCCGCCTGTTGCCAGGAAGGAGGTGAAGATAACGGTCAGCTGCGGCAGGATGGCCACAAACACCACTGCATACACAAACAGGTGGGACAGGATATTCTTGGTCCCTGTACAGTGTTCCGCTTCCATGGGTTTTAAGGCGGTCATGGAGTAGGTGAACCGGTTTCCCAAATAGCGCTGGAAGAAGAACAGTACCAGGGTTATGACAATGACGATCACACAGAGAGCTGCCGCAAAATGGTCATCCGTACTCACCTCACCCATAAACTGGCTGTAGACCAGCACCGGGAAGGTCTTGTATCCCTCGCCGATGAGCATGGGGGTGCCGAAATCAGAGAACACCCTCATGAATACCAGCAGGGAACTGGCAAGCATGGTGGGCATGACCAGGGGAATGATGACCTGTATGACACGCTGGAACGCTGTGCATCCCAGGCTTTCCGCGGCTTCATTCAAGGAATTGTCCAGGTTTTTTAATGCACCTGAAATATACATGTATACCAATGGAAAGGACTGGAGTGAGAATACCAGCACAATGCCGGCAAACCCGTAAATGCCTCCCAGTTTGACCTGGAACAGGCTGTTGAGGATCTTGGTGATAAAACCGTTGCGGCCCAGCAGCTGGATCCATGCGTAAGCTCCGATAAATGGCGGTGAGAGATAGGAGATCACGATCAGGATGTTCAGGTACTTGCTGCCACGGATCTTTACGCTCCGCAGCACATAGGCCATGATCAGGCCTAAAAACGCGGCCACCAGGGTGGAGACAATAGTTACCTTAAAGCTGTTCACCAGGGTGCTCCAGTAATATTTTCTTGCAAAGAATTTTGTAAAGTAGCTAAAACTCAGCTTACCTTCCTCGGTAAGCACGCTTTTATACAGCACAAGGACCAGGGGATAGACCACGAAGAGAAGGAACAGGGCCAGGATTCCCAGTGCCATGACGATCCATATATTCAGTTTTTTCTCTCCTGCATACCTCATGAATGCTCCCTCCTGACAATAAGGCTTTCGCTGCCGTCCTGGTTATATACGTTGATCTTAGCCGGCTGAACCCCAAGGCGTACCGGGGTGTGGTCAGGGATGATATCCCATATATCGGAATTCTGGATAACCTCCATCTCTTTTCCGTCCGCTGTTTCCACAAAATAGTGGGTGGTGACTCCCAGGAATACGCTGCTTCGCACAATGGCAGGTATGCCCTGGTCCGCCTCTCTGTTCAGGATAAATTCCTCAGGACGTACAGACACCTTGACAGGCTGGCCGTTAACACAGGAGCTGTTCAGGTTATCCATGGCAACCGCGTAATCGCCCATGCGCACCAGGGTGGTATTGCCCGAGGTTTCAATGGCGCCGTCAAGGATGTTGGAGAGTCCGATAAAGGTGGACACGAACAGATTGGCAGGGCGCTGGTAAATGTTCTTTGGGGTGTCGATCTGCTGGATGACGCCTCCGTTCATGACAGCGATCCGGTCTGATACGGCCAGGGCCTCCTCCTGGTCATGAGTCACGTAAAGGGTGGTGATGCCCACCTGCTGCTGGATCCGCTTGATGGCATTGCGCATTTCAACACGCAGCTTTGCGTCCAGGTTGGACAGGGGTTCATCCATGAGAAGGACCTCCGGATGGATGACAATGGCCCTGGCCAGAGCCACACGCTGCTGCTGGCCGCCGGACAGCTTGGAGGGCATACGCTTTTTCAGGTGATCGATCTTTACCACTTTCAGTATTTCGTCCACCTGGGATTCTATCTGGGCCTGAGGCATTTTCCTGTTCTTTAATCCAAAGGCCACATTGTCGCGCACGGACATGTGGGGGAAAATGGCATAGTTCTGAAATACCATGCCCATGTTCCTTTTGTTGGTGGGAATGTTGTTGATGACCTTGCCATCGATTTTGATCTCGCCGCCTTCAATGGAGTTAAAGCCGATGATCATGCGCAGCAGAGTGGTCTTTCCGCACCCGGAAGGGCCCAGAAGGGTAAAAAATTCACCGGGCCGCACGTCCAGGGAAAGGCCGTTTATAATAGTGTCCTTGCCAAAACGTTTGATGACATTTTCAATGTTGATCGCTACACTCATACCTGTAAATCCTCCTTAATATTAAGCGTCCGTCCGGCTTTCTCCCGACCGCCCGGGCGGATATTGTCCTGATTTTGGGAACAGAAAAGCTTATTTTGGGAACAGAAAAGGACTGCCATATCTGACCGACTCCCGCCGGGGGAGGCGGTTGGTGCCGCGGTGCCGTACCGCAAACATGGTACGGCACCGCGGCAGAGTGGTGGTCAGGTCCAGGGCAGTCCTTTTAACAGACGGGAATCATTAATCCATGGATGTCTCCATGTGCTCGCTGAACAGATTGGTGATTTCTGTCTTGTGTTCAGCAACCCATCCCTCATCATAATTATCAAACAGTTTAATTTCAGACTGTGGTGTCATATAGTCAGCTAACTTGGCGTCCTTTCTAAGGGGTCTGACGGTCAGGTTGGAGCCCACTGCGTTCTGAATCTTTTCGGACAGCATGTAGTCCACAAATTTTTTGGCGTTTTCCGGATGTTTGCAGTCTTTTAAGATCTGTACGGACTCTCCGGGAAATATGGCTCCCTCTTCCGGGAATACAACCTCTACAGCTGCGCCTTCCTTAACATAGTTGGCTGCCGGATCTTCCCAGGTAAGCCCTACCACATACTCGCCCTCGGCCACGCCCTTGTATACCTGGCTGGAGCTGTTGCACATCTTGCCGTCCAGGTTGGCGATGAACTGGTCCACATAATCCCAGGCCTGGTCTGACAGGGGATCGCCGTCCTTTCCCATGCCGTAAAGCATGGCCAGTAAGGACTGGAATGCGGAGCTGGAGTTTACAGGGTCGCCGAAAGCGATCTTGCCCTTTAACTCAGGATTTAGAAGATCCTCAAAGCCATCGATCTTCATGTCGCCCTTTAAGTCCTTGTTTACGATCATGACCGTTGGGTCTGCAAATGCAGGTGTGAAATATCCGGTGGTATTGCGGAATGCCTCCAGCATGTTGCCGTCCTCGGAGGAGACATACTCCATGAACAGGTCCTTGGAAGCGGAGAGCATGGTCTGGTCAGCTACCCAGAAGATATCGCCCAGAGGGTTATCCTTTTCTGACTGGGCCCTCTTAAGAAGTTCGCCGGTCCCTGCCACCACAACTTCAACTTTGATGCCCGTATCCTTTTCAAACTCAGGGATCACAGCATTGTTCAGGGCCTCGCTGCGGGCCGTGTAAACCACCAGTACGGGATCCTCTTCCCCGGCCGCTTCACCGCTTGCCGCCTGTGCTTTTGCCTCCCCGGCCGCCTCTGTCTTGGCCGGCTCAGCCGGTGCCTTTGTGCCGGTACTGCCGCCGGAACAGCCTGTGGCTGCAAGGGCTACTGCCATGATACATGCTGATACTTTCTGAAACTTCCTCATTCTAAATCGCTCCTCCCTCTCTTGCTTGATCAACAGTTCTTTGTTTTATCAACAGTTGTTTCTCATATCTCAATTCTAGCATTTGTCCGTGGAAAGTAAATCCGACAATACATCAAAAAGGTGGAAAATAAACAACAGGCGGTCTGAAGAGAGTGAAAATTCTCGGACCGCCTGCGGATATGGCTGAATGTTTATTTGTTTTTCTTGCTGTCTTTTCCCTTTTTCCCGTCTTTGGATGATTTTTTATCACCCTTTTCGCCCTTTTTGGACTTGCCTGCTTTTTTGGGTTTGTCGTTCTTGGCCGCTTCAGGCTTGTCGCCCTTGGCCGGATCGGACCTTTTCTGCTTGGCCGGAGGCGTGTCCTCCTGGCCGGAATCCTCTCCCTGGCCGGAATCTTCTCCCTGGCCATAATCCCCTTCCTGACCGGGACCCTCTGCCTGATCACGATCATCCGGGGTGTCTGCGCTCTGGCCGGCCGGCACTTCCTCTGGCTGGGGAAGTTCATCGGGGACATACTCTATGATGTCGCTGATATCGCACTCCAGGATGGAGCACAGGGTGTCAAGGGTGTGGGTGGATACGTGCATGTTCTTTTTCAGGCGGCCGATTTGTCCGGCGCTGAAACTGTACTGTTTGATCAGTCTGTACTGGGTCATTCCACGTGCTTCCATGGTGGCCCATAAGCGGTCATAGCGGATCATAGTGTACTCCTCCTTAAATCGTTATTATCAATAAATGGATTATATCATGGGGGCCTTATAATTACAAGAATGATTGGTAAAAATGGGAATAAAAGAGAAGGTTTCAGGGCATAGTTAGGAGTGAACATAGATTCAGGTACCACGACTGAGAAAAGGAGGAATTTTTATGACGGATTTTAAGACAAGCGAAACAGCAAAAAATCTGATGAGGGCATTTGCCGGCGAAAGCCAGGCAAGGAACCGCTACACCTTTGCGGCAGGGCTGGCAAAAAAGCAGAAAATGCCCATGGTGGAGATGGTATTTAAATACACGGCAAACCAGGAAAAGGAACATGCCGAGATTTTTTACAACTATCTGAAGCCATTGGATAAGGAGACCATATTCATTGACGGAGGTTATCCGGTGGATCTGGAGGAAAATACCCTGGCCCAGTTGAATGCCGCTGCCCACAATGAGTATGAGGAGCATGATGTGGTGTACAAATCCTTTGCAGAGGTTGCTGAAAAGGAGGGATTTGCCCAGATCGCAGCATCCTTCCGCATGATCGCGGAAATTGAGAAGACCCACGGCGAACGCTTTCAGTATCTGGCCGGCCTGTTAGGCGAGGGAAGGCTTTATGACCGCCAGGAAAAGAACAGCTGGGTTTGTACCAACTGCGGCTATATTTATGAAGGGGAAGAACCGCCCCAGTTCTGTCCGGTCTGCCACCATGACCAGGGATATTTTGCAGGGCAGGAGCTTTCACCCTGGTTCCTCAAGGCTTAGAACCGTATCCAAACACGCTCTGGCGCATATTCCCCCGCGAAATTTGATTTTACAAAGCCGGGTGCAGATGATATAATGTCGGCAGACATGATAGAGGAATATCATAGACAAAGGGACTGGCATTGGGCAGTGGCCTGTCCAGTCCCTTATGATGACAGGCGCCCGGAGCAAAAGGAGAATGAACCATGGCAAAGAAAGTAAAGGCGGTCATATTTGACCAGGATGGTCTTATGTTTGATACGGAACGGCTTGTGCTTGAGGGCTGGGAGACAGCGGCGGCAAAGCACAATATAACATTTGAAAAGGATTTTTTCAGGGATCTGAGGGGGACGAAGCCGGATAAGGTGAAAGAGGCGTTCATCAGGCAGTATGGCCCTGACATTGATTTTGATTCCATATGCGAGGAAAAGCGGCTGTATTCCTATCACTGGGTGAAAAAAAACGGGGCGCCGGTTAAGCCGGGGCTTAAGGAACTGCTGGAATACCTGAAGTCCCATAATATAAAGACCGCAGTGGCCACGGCCAGCGGACGGGAGTGGACCCAGGGAAATGTAAAAAGTGCAGGGGTGGAAGGATATTTTGACCATTACATATATGGAGACATGGTGGAGGAGGCGAAGCCAAATCCCGCGATCTTCCTTTTGGCAGCCGGCACCCTGGGGGAAGATCCGGAGGAGTGTATGGTACTGGAGGACAGCTTTAACGGGATCAGGGCAGCCTACGCGGGCGGGTTCCTTCCCGTGATGGTGCCGGACCAGGATGAGCCGGATGAGGAACTATCCGGACTGCTGGCAGCCCGGTGTGATGTGCTGTCCGATGTCATCGGTCTGTTTAAAAACGGAACATTTGAGTATTAAGAGGAAGAACTATTATATGTGGAAAGAAGCGGCAGCATGGATGGCCGGGCTGGGCTGCGCCTGCCTGGCCCTGTCAGAATATGAGAAGAAACATTTTTCCGTGGAAGCAGTGACCATGGGATCAGATAAACTGGATCAGGACAGGACCCTTGTGTTTTTGTCGGATTTACATAACAACGAATTCGGGCAGGACAACTGCCAGCTGGTGGAGGCGGTCCGCGGCATAAAACCGGACGCCGTCCTGTGCGGCGGCGATATGATGGTGTGCAAGGGGACGGGGGATGTGGGCGTCCCCATAAAACTGATTTCGCAGCTGGCAGACCGGTATCCGGTCTATTATGGAAACGGCAACCACGAAAACCGTATGACCTGGGAGCGGGACGTATACGGAACTCTGTATGAGGAATACAAAAGCGCTTTAAGACGCATGGGAGTGGTGTACCTGGAGGATGAAACCGCGGCTTTGGGAACAGATGTCCTGATTTCTGGGATCGATCTGGGCAAGCGCTATTACCGGAAGGCCCTGTACCAGAAAATGCCCTCCATGGGAAAGGAATATCTGGACCGGAAGCTGGGGCGGACAGACCATGTGGAAGGAAAAGACAGGTTCAGGATCCTTCTGGCCCACTCACCTCTTTACTTTGCGGACTATGCGGCCTGGGGGGCCGATTTGACCCTGGCAGGTCATTTTCATGGGGGAACCATACGGATTCCCGTGCTGGGAGGAGTCATGACGCCCCAGTACCAGTTTTTTCTGCCCTGGTGCGCCGGGGATTTTGAACAGCAGGGAAAGCGGATGGTGGTGAGCCGGGGACTGGGGACCCACTCCATCAATATCCGGTTAAACAACCGGCCACAGCTGGTGGTGGTGTACCTTAAAAAACAGCGGAAATAACAGGACCCTTGTAAACAGAGAGGGATTTGTGATAATATAAAATTCAGCGTTACAGTCCAGGACGGCTTTTCCGGTCAAAAAGATGAGCCGTCCTGAACAGTTGCAATTCAGCAATAAATGGGAACAGGTGGACACATGGAGACCATATCATACAAGCTGGAGCATTTTGAGGGCCCTCTGGACCTGCTGCTCCATCTCATTGAAAAGAACAAGGTAAATATATATGATATCCCCATTGTGGATATTACGGCCCAGTACCTGGATTACGTGCGCCATATGGAGCGGGAGGACCTGAACGTGGTCAGCGAGTTCCTTGTCATGGCAGCCACGCTGTTAGACATCAAGGCGAAAATGCTGCTGCCCAAGGAAGTGGACGAGGAAGGGGAAGAGATCGACCCCAGGGCTGAACTGGTACAGCGGTTATTGGAATATAAGCGGTACAGGCTGATGGCGGACGAACTGGCCGACCGGGAGGATGGGGCTCAGAAGCATTTGTATAAGCCCTCCACCCTGCCGCCTGAGGTGGCAAAATATGAGCCGCCCGTGGATCTGGACCGACTGCTGGACGGTCTCACTCTGGCCAAGCTCCAGAGGATCTTTGAGCAGGTGATGAAGCGCAAGGAGGATAAGATCGACCCCATCAGAAGCAATTTCGGTACTATAAAAAGGGAGCCGGTCAGTCTGGAGCAGAAGATCGGTCAGCTTCTCACCTTTGCAAAAGGCAGGAGGCATTTCAGCTTCAGGCAGCTGCTGGAAGGGCAGGGGGACAAGCTGGAAGTGGTGGTCACCTTCCTGGCCGTATTGGAACTGATGAAGATCGGCAAGATCCAGCTGAAGCAGGAAGAAACCTTCGGGGATATGGAGATAGAGGCCCTGGATCAGGATGACGGGGACATGGATCTGGACCTGGAGGGAATGGACGATTTTTAATGATAAGTGGATGGGTGAATGATGAGCAAGAAGGATAAAGTGGAAGCATTGGAAGCAGCTGCAGGGAGCCTTAAGACACGGGCCGGCAAGACGATCAGCACAGCGGGTACGGGAGCGGCCGCTGCCGGCAGGGATGGAGGCGCGCAGCCCCAGGAAGGGCCGGAACAGATGGAGTTTACCTTTCCGCCCACTGAGAATGAAAAAGAGCAGGAAGCCATTATTGAAGCTGTTCTTTTTACCATGGGAAATTCAGTGGAGCTGCGCCGGCTGGCAGTGGCCATCGGCCAGGACCAGGCAGTGGCAAAACGGGCGGTGGAGCGTCTGATGGAGCGGTACCGGAGATCCAAAGGCGGGATGGAGATCACCCAGCTGGAGGACAGCTACCAGATGTGCACCAAATCCGACTATTATGAAAACCTGATCCGGGTAGCCGCCACGCCCAAAAAGCAGGTACTGACCGAGGTAGTGCTGGAAACTCTTTCCATCATTGCCTATAAACAGCCGGTGACTAAGATGGAGATAGAGAAGATAAGGGGCGTAAAGTCGGATCATGCGGTGAACCGTCTGGTGGAGTATAATCTGGTGTATGAGGTGGGCCGCCTGGATGCCCCGGGCCGGCCGGCACTGTTTGCCACCACGGAGGAATTCTTAAGACGGTTTGGGGTCGGTTCAGTCCAGGACCTGCCTGACATAAACCCGGAACAGGAAGCGGAGATCAAGGCACAGGTGGAGGAAGAGCTGCAGCTTAAGCTGGAGGAGACAGGGCTGTCGGCCCTGGAGGAGGCGGCTGCCACAAAAGAAGAGTGAGGAAGTGAGATTCCCAAACATGGACTTGAGGAATATAATAAAATAAAAAGAAAAAGATGAGATCATGTTTGGAAGTCTGATTTTAGTATTTGCTCTCTGTACAGATACCTTTGTGGCAAGCCTGGCCTATGGTGCAAACCGGGTCCATGTCACATGGGGAAAGGTGGCGCTGCTCAATGGGATCTGCAGCGGCTGTCTGGGCCTGGCCCTGGGGATGGGGAGTCTGATAGATGCCTTTATGCCTGAGGATCTTACCAAGATCATCTGCTTTGTATGCCTGTTTGCCCTGGGATTTGTCAAGCTCCTGGATTACAGCATCAAAGCGTTTATCAACCGCAACTGCCATATCAGGAGAAACCTGAGTTTTAACCTTTCCGGGCTAAAGGTGATTGTGAGTATATACGGGGATCCCATGGCGGCGGATGTGGACGGATCCCTTTCACTTGGATGGAAGGAGACTGTTTTTCTTGCCCTGGCAATGTCCATCGACAGCCTGGTGGCGGGGACCATGGCCGCTTTTTTGAACCTCCCCACAGGCGCCACCCTGGGGTTGTCCTTTGTAGTGGGCGTCTGCATGATGTATGCCGGACTGTGGCTGGGCGGTAAAGTGGCGTCCAAATGGAAATGCGACTTGTCCTGGATCAGCGGGGTACTGCTTATGATCCTAGCCCTGATGAAGGTGCTTTAAAATAAAGGTAACAGTTCCGGACCGCGGGAAAATAGGATGTCCTGAACAGTTACCAATAAGGTAATATAAATTTAAGGCATGGCTTTGGTGGGAACCGGAGCCATGCCTTATTGGGTGGTGCGCCCGGCGGCGCACGTGTCTGTTCTAATGGGACTGATCCTTGGCTGACAGGCCCTCCATGTAAGCCTCGGCCCTCAGTTTGTCCGTCTGGTCCAGCTTATCGTACAGGTCCAGCACCCGTTTCTGCTGCGGGTTCAGGGTCATCTGCACACCGTCCGTGCTGTAAAACTGGGCAATGGTAATCCCCATCACATCGCAGATACGCCTGATGGTAGGAATGCTGGGAACCGTTGTGCGCCGGAACAGGTTGCCTATGTTGTTAGGGGATGTATCCATCTCAATGGCCAGGCGGTAATGACTCCATCCGCGTTCCTGGCAAAGTTCTTCAATGCGTTCCAGCTCAAAACTCATGTTCTCACCACCATTGTCTGAATTCTAGGAAATCTTTTGTATTATTGTATCCTAGCGGTGAAAAAAACATTAGGCTGAAAAACAATGTATAAATTATGCACTATATAGTGAATATGGCCGCACAATTTAATAACAGTAACAAGGACCGGCATCAATCATCGAATCCCAGCATCTGATTTGGTTTGACGTTGAAGTAGTTGCAGAGTATCTTCAGTTCAATGTCAGTGACAAGCCTTTGGCCTTTTTCAATTCTTAAAATGGTAAGCTCACTGAAACTGTATCCAAGGACCTGCAGCTTTGCTGCCAGGGACCGCTGCGACAGGTGCCTTTCTTTGCGCAGTCTGCAAATCTGCTCGCCGATGAGATTCTTTCTCGGTTCAGAGTTATACGAGATTTTCATGAAGTTCCCTCTATTATGTCAGTATCGTATACTTCTAAAAATGAAGTATCCATCTCATTGTAAATGAATTTATATAAGTAGGGGATTCTAATACTGAAGCATGGAAAAATAAAGTAGAAAAATCCATGGGATTATGATAGACTGATAAGGACATTTTATTCATGAAATATAAAACAGGAGGCATCATGCAGAGAATCGCTAAATTTTATAAAGTAAGTTTTGAACAGTTCCAGGCTGACTGGGCTGATACATTTCCGGACACACCGGCGGAGCGGATCAGGGAGATCTATGAGGATATCAGGCTTCCCCGCCGCGCCACGTCAGGCTCTGCGGGATATGACTTCTTTACGCCGGTGGCAGTGAACTTAAAGCCGGGGGAGACGCTTAAGATCCCAACCGGCGTGCGTGCCCAGATGGAGGAGGGATGGGTGCTTCAGATCTTTCCGCGGAGCAGCCTGGGCTTTAAATTCCGCCTGCAGCTGAATAATACGGTGGGAATTATTGACAGCGATTATTTTTATTCGGACAACCAGGGGCATATGTTTGTCAAGATGACCAATGACACCAATGAGGGCAGGACCGTGGAACTTTCAGCCGGGACCGGATTTGCCCAGGGGATCTTTCTTCCCTTTGGGATCACTGTGGATGATGATTGCAAAGACTCACGCAACGGCGGGTTTGGAAGCACGGATGCGAGGTAGGTGAATATGGCAAATCGGGGAAGACGGGGAAATTACAGCGGACGCAGGCCCCAGGGAAACGGATATTACCAGGGGGCGGGAAAGCCGGGCAGCAATGCAAAGAGGAGGAAGCGCAGGAGGATAAGGGTGATGAAGGCGGTCATTGCCTGGGCGGTATGCGTCCTTCTCATTGGTCTGATCGCCGTGGGTACGTTCCGGGCGGTTTCCTCCGTGGCTTCTTCCAAGAAGCGGCAGATGCGCCAGGAGGGAACCCAGAAGATGGCTTCTGGGGATTACGCGGGAGCCATTGAGGACTTTGACGCGGCCCTGGAAAAGTCGGGCAAGAGATCCAAAGGATTTAACAGCGATGTCCTGATGTACAGGGCGGAGGCAGAGTATAAGCTCCGGGATTATGAGGCGTCCATCCACACCTATGACCTGCTTTTAGAGATGGAGCCATCCACAGCCTCCTATCTGTATGCACAGAGCATGTGCTATTCCCAGATGGGGGATACGGAAAATGCCGTTGCAAAATACCAGGCGGGAGCGGCTCTGGAAAAGGATGCAAAGGCATCGGCCGGAAAGATGGAAGCGCTGGTGGCGGCAGGCGGGGCATATGTGGATGCAAAAGAATACGAAAAGGCCATGGGCTTTTACCAGGATGCACTGAAGGAAGGGATGAAGCATGGGCAGATTTATAACCAGATGGGCCTTTGCCAGATGGCTGAGGAGGACTACCAGGGTGCTCTTGATTCATTTGAGCAGGGGTATGAAACGCTGGTGACCGGATATGAGCTGGGCACCGGGACATCCGCGGTCCAGGCAGCGGCAGCCCTGCCCGAGGATGCGTCCTCAGATATGGCTCTTTTAAAGGAACTGACGTATAACAGGGCCGTGGCCTACGAATACTTAAACCAATACCAGAAGGCCCTGGAGCTGTTTGAGGAGTACGTAACCGCCTTTGGCTCCAATGAAGATGCGGAACACGAGATCGCGTTCCTGAAAACAAGATAGGATGGCAGATTTGATCGATTTAAAGGAATTACAGGAAAAGGTAATACTGATAGCGGTGAGCACCGGGGAGGAGGACCACACAGAGGCATCCCTGGACGAGCTGGAGGAACTGGCAGCCACGGCAGGGGCCGTGACCATTGCCAGAGTGACGCAGAACCGGGAAAGGGTCCATCCGGGCACGTATCTTGGCAAGGGCAAGATCGATGAGGTAAGGGACCTGATCTGGGAACTTGGCGCCACGGGCGTGGTCTGTGATGATGAACTTTCACCCGCGCAGCTGAGGAACCTGGAGGATGCCCTGGACACCAAGGTGATGGACAGGACCATGGTCATCCTGGATATTTTTGCGGCCCGGGCCAACACAAGGGAGGGAAAGATCCAGGTGGAACTGGCCCAGTTAAAATACAGGGCCGTCCGCCTGGTTGGAATGCGCAACTCCCTGTCACGTCTGGGCGGCGGGATCGGGACCAGGGGACCGGGAGAGAAAAAGCTGGAAACAGACCGGCGTCTGATCCACCAGAGGATCGGGCAGCTGAAGGAAGAGTTGGAGGATGTAAAGCGGCACAGGGAAGTGACCAGGCAGCAGCGGGAGAAGAATTTCGCCCTCACAGCCGCCATTGTGGGCTATACCAACGCGGGAAAGTCCACTCTGTTAAACCGCCTTACAGGAGCGGGCATATTGGCGGAGGATAAGCTGTTTGCCACCCTGGATCCCACCACCAGAAGCTTTTATCTGGAGGACGGGCAGCAGATCCTTTTAACCGATACGGTGGGCTTTATACGCAAGCTTCCCCACCATCTGATCGAGGCGTTTAAGAGCACCCTGGAGGAGGCGCGCTACAGCGATATCATCCTTCATGTGGTGGACTGCGCCAATCCCCAGATGGACATGCAGATGCATGTGGTCAAGGAGACGCTTCGGGAGCTGGAGATCGTGGATAAAACGGTTGTGACCGTGTTTAACAAGACGGACCGGTTCAGGGAAATGGAATCGGAGGGACAGCCCCTGCAGCAGGTTCCAAGAGATTTTTCCTCAGACTACCAGGTGAGGATCTCGGCTAAAACCGGAGAAGGGCTGGATGAGCTGGAGAAAATATTTTTGACCATTATCAGAAGCAGGCGCGTCCTTCTGGAAAAGGTATATGCCTACTCCCAGGCCGGGCGCATCCAGACCATCCGCAAATACGGACAGCTGCTGGAAGAGGAATACAGAGATGACGGCATTGCTGTCAAAGCATATGTGCCCGCAGAACTTTTTGCGGGACTTTATTCCGACTGAGTTCCCGGATCGCATTTTTAAAACGCCCCCCATGGACGGCCCTGTGCCGCAAAGGCAGGCGGAATAAGGCTTTGCGGGGATTTGATAAAATAGTTATAAGTACAGGTAATAAGACACAATATCTAGTTTGATGCAAAAAGTTATGCATAGATATTGTGTTTTTCCTTGCGGTCTGCTATAATGAGTTCGTAGCTCGCTCCGGTTGGGGCGGGCCGTATATTTTCAGTTAATGCCTCCTGATTTGGCGTCAGGCACTGTGGAATGGGCTATTTGAGCCGGGAGGCAGTAGTGAGGGTTTGAAAGGAGTAAGTGGTATGATTCAGGTAACAAAGAGGGATGGGGAGATTGCGGAGTTCAGTCTGAACAAGATCACGGAAGCGATCAAAAAAGCATTCAAGGCAACAAAGAAGGATTACAATAATGAGATTCTGGAGCTGCTGTCATTAAGGGTAACTGCGGATTTTCAGAATAAGATGAAGGACGGCAGGATTTCCGTTGAGGAGATCCAGGACAGTGTGGAGCATGTCCTTGAGCAGACCGGGTATACAGATGTGGCCAAGGCCTACATTTTATATAGAAAACAGAGAGAAAAGATACGCAACATGAACAGCACCATCCTGGATTACAAGGACGTGGTCAACAGCTACGTAAAGGTGGAAGACTGGCGTGTAAAGGAGAACTCCACGGTTACATACTCAGTGGGCGGTCTTATTCTGAGCAACTCCGGCGCTGTCACCGCCAATTACTGGCTCAGTGAGATCTATGACCAGGAGATCGCCGATGCCCACCGCAATGCGGACATCCATCTTCACGATCTGTCCATGCTCACCGGATACTGTGCGGGCTGGTCCCTAAAACAGCTTCTGATGGAGGGACTGGGCGGGATCACAGGAAAGATCACCTCATCCCCTGCAAAGCATTTATCCGTGCTGTGCAACCAGATGGTCAACTTCCTGGGCATTATGCAGAATGAATGGGCGGGAGCCCAGGCATTTTCCTCCTTTGATACATACCTTGCTCCTTTTGTAAAAGTAGATAATTTAAGCTATCCGGAGGTAAAGAAGTGTATTGAATCCTTTATCTATGGCGTGAACACCCCCAGCCGCTGGGGCACCCAGGCTCCCTTTTCCAATATTACCCTGGACTGGACCGTACCCAATGATATGGCGGAGCTGAATGCCATTGTGGGCGGCAGGGAGATGGACTTTAAGTACAAGGACTGCAAGGCCGAGATGGATATGATCAACAAGGCCTTTATTGAGACCATGGTAGAGGGAGATGCCAACGGACGAGGATTCCAGTATCCCATACCCACCTACTCCATTACAAGGGATTTTGACTGGTCGGAGACAGAGAACAACAAACTTCTCTTTGAGATGACCTCCAAATATGGAACACCTTATTTTTCCAATTATATTAACAGCGATATGGAGCCAAGCGATGTGCGCAGCATGTGCTGCCGTCTTCGTCTGGACCTGCGTGAACTGCGCAAGAAGACCGGCGGATTCTTTGGGTCCGGCGAGAGCACCGGTTCCGTGGGCGTGGTCACCATCAATATGCCCAGGATCGCTTACCTGGCCAAGGACGAGGCTGATTTCTATGAGAAGCTGGATCATATGATGGATATATCCGCCCGCTCCCTGAAGACAAAGCGCCAGGTGATCACCAAGCTGCTGAACCAGGGACTTTACCCGTACACCAGAAGATATCTGGGGACCTTTGAGAACCACTTCTCCACCATTGGACTGATCGGCATGAACGAAGCCGGACTGAATGCCAAATGGGTGAGAAAGGATCTTACCAGCAGAGAATGCCAGAAGTTTACCCAGGATGTGCTGAACCATATGAGGGAGCGTCTGTCCGATTACCAGGAGATGTACGGAGACCTGTATAACCTGGAGGCCACACCGGCGGAGTCCACCTCCTACCGCCTGGCTAAGCACGACAGGGCGCGTTATCCGGAGATCATCACAGCCGGCGGGGAGGGTGAGACCCCTTACTACACCAACAGCTCCCATCTGCCAGTGAACTATACCGCGGATGTATTCGATGCCCTGGATATCCAGGATGAACTTCAGCCCCTGTACACATCCGGCACCGTATTCCATGCATTCCTGGGGGAGAAGCTGCCTGACTGGAAAGCCGCAGCGAACCTGGTGCGCACCATTGCCGAGAATTATAAGCTGCCTTACTATACCATGTCACCGACTTACTCTATCTGCAAGAGCCATGGATACCTGATCGGTGAACATTTCACCTGTCCGATCTGCGGCGGGAAGGCGGAAGTTTACAGCAGGATCACGGGGTACTACCGTCCGGTCCAGAACTGGAACGAGGGCAAGACACAGGAATACAAGGACCGCACCTCCTATGATATCGGCCGTTCCAAGTTAAAACACGGAGTGTCCAGGATCGTGGCGGAGAGCGCTGTAAAGCCGGCTCAGCCCGGTCAGGTGAAGTCCGAGAAGGCATCTGCTCCGGCTCAGCTGTATCTGTTTACAACCAAGACATGTCCAAACTGCAGGTCGGCCAAGGAATTTCTGAAGGGATGGGACTACCAGGTGGTGGATGCCGAGGAGCGCCCTGAACTGGCGGAGAAATTTGGAATCATGCAGGCTCCCACGCTGGTGATCGTCAGGGACGGTATCATCCAGAAGTTTGCCAATGCTTCCAATATCCGCAGGTTTGTGGAGCAGAAGGATACAGATACCGCGAAAGCGCAAAGGTAAAGAGAATGGATTTATTGTTTATGTTTATGGGGGCCCTGTGCCTGGCAGAGGGGATCGATCTGTTCACAGGGAATGATTTCCTCATGTTTGTGGGATCCACGAAGAAAGAAGATTATGATCTGGATAAGGTGTACGGGGCTGAGAAGTGGATCTTCCTCATCGATGCCGCCTGCAGCTTTGGAGTGGGCATGAACCGTCTGCCCAGGCAGGTGGAGATGGCTCTGCTGGTCCTGTTTGCAGCCACCCTGGTGGCCCATGTATATGTTTTCAAAAGTAAAAAATTCCGTAAGGAAAGTTGACAGCAAAAGAGGGCTGCTGCCCCTGAAGTTTGGGGCAGCGGCTTTTTGCAATATTCAGGATGCTGTTTTTTTGCCTGCTAATCTACCTTTGCTTTGTCCAGAGCCGTATTGATGGCGTTTAAAAGTGCGGTAGAGGTATAGCGGGATGCGCTTGGATATGTAAGGTTCTCTGTGGACTGGGTGCTTACAATCTGACTTGCCAGATCATCCAGGGTGGGCTGCATCAGGGGATACATGGTGGTGACAGCTTCACTTAAGGGAACCAGGTCAATGGAGTTAATGCGGTCGGCATCCACGGTTACTTCCACGTTCACATTTTCGCTGCCCAGAGTCAGTGCCGCGCTGTACACGCCGGGGACATAGCTGATGACATTGGCAGAGACAGCAGCGGCGTCCTTTTTGGGGCGGAACATGATGAAACAGAGAGTGATCAAAAGGATAGCAAGGCCTACGAAGATTGCAGTGTAGATGATCTCTTTCATCCGAAGCACCACAATTTTGGTTTTAGAGCTCATAGTCAGGACCTCTAAGATAGTTTGTTAAAGCTTATGATGGTACAGGGGGAAATATGAGAGGAGAGATAAAAAAGTGGCATTACAGTTCATATTAGGAGGGGCCGGATCCGGCAAAACAAGATATCTGTATGAGACAGCCATAAGGGAATCCATGGCCCACCCGGATATACAGTACCTGGTGGTGGTGCCGGAGCAGTTTACCATGCAGACCCAGAAGGAGATCATACGGCTTCACCCCAGGCACGGGGTTATGAATATCGACATCTTAAGCTTTAAGCGTCTGGCCTACAGGGTATTCGAGGACCTGGGGATCCATCTTCCCGTGGTCCTGGATGATATGGGCAAATCCATGGTCATCCGCAAGGTGGCAGGCATAAAGAGAAAAGAGCTTGGCATGTACGGCCACCATCTGGAACAGGCCGGATTTATCAATCAGCTGAAATCCCAGATATCCGAGCTTTACCAGTATGGGATCACTCCTCCCATGCTCAGACAGGTGATGAAGGAGGCTAACAGTCCCCTTCTGGAGCAGAAGCTGGAGGACCTGGAGGTGATCTACAGCGGGTTTAAGGAGTATATTGAAGAGCATTATATCACGGCCGAGGAGATACTGGATATCCTGTGCAGGGAACTTCCCCGCTGGAAGACGCTGCAAGACAGTGTCATACTGCTGGACGGATACACGGGCTTTACACCGGTGCAGTACAGGCTTGTGGAGCTTTTCCTCCTTTATGCCAGGGATGTGCTGTGTTCCGTGACCATTGACCCCAGGGCCAACGCCTATAAGGAGGGGAGCATTCAGCATCTGTTTTACATGGGAAAACATACCGTGTGCCGCCTGGCAGACATGGCGCTGCGTCATGATATAGAAAAAAAGCAGGACGTGGTCTGCGGCAAACGGCCCGGGGTGCGGTTTAAGGACAGCCCGGAGCTGGATTTCCTGGAACAGAACCTGTACCGGTACAATGGAAATTCCTGGAATGATCCGGTGGAGCGCATTGTGCTGTACAGGGGGCAGGGGCCTGCAGGGGAAGCAGCCTATGTGTGCAGCCGCATCCAGGAGATGGTCCAGGAAAAAAGCATGCGTTACCGGGACGCGGCTGTGATCACCGGTGATTTGTCCTCCTATGGAAGGGAGCTGGCTCACCAGTTTGATAATGCCGGTATCCCCTATTTTCTGGATGATAAAAAGAGCATCATGGAGAATCCGCTGGTAGAACTGATCCGGGCAGCCCTGGAAACAGTCAGGGACTTTTCCTATGAAAGTGTGTTCCGGTATCTGAAAACAGGGCTGATCTATTCCAGGAAGGGATGGGATGACCGGGAATTAGATGACGTTCAGAAGTCTGACAATGACCAGGAGTTTGATGGTTCCCGTGACCAGGTAGAACAGATGACAGATCGGCTGGAAAATTATGTAAGAGCCCTGGGCATCCGGGGATGGAAACGCTGGGAATCCCAGTGGGAAAAGCAGTACAGGGGCAGTGAAAAGCTGAATCTAAAGGAGCTGAACGCATACCGCCGGTGGATCCTTGAACCCCTGCGTCCCCTGCGGGAGGCTTTCCAGGAGGAAGGCGCCACGGTTGCATCTGTGACAGCGGCCCTCAGGGAATTTCTGGAGCGCATGGAACTTAAGGAAAAGCTGGAGGATTACAAGGAGTTTTTCCTGGACAGGGGAATGCCCGGAGATGAGAATCTGGCCAGGGAATACGGCCAGGTATATGATATGGTCCTGGAACTGTTTGGACGACTGGAAGGACTTCTGGGCGCAGAGAAGGCGGATCGGAAAAATTATTCCCAGATATTGGATGCCGGCTTTGAGGAGATCAAAGTAGGCGTGATCCCGGCCACCATAGACCAGGTGATGGTGGGGGACATTACAAGAAGCCGCCTGGAGGCAGTGAAGGTACTGTTTTTTGTGGGGGTCAATGAGGGGATCGTACCGCAGAGAAAGAGCGGAGGAAGCCTTCTCTCAGACAGGGACAGGGAGGCGTTTAAGGCATTGGACATGGAACTGGCGCCCACGTCCAGGGAGGATGGATGCATCCAGAAGTTCTATCTCTACCTTATGATGGCCAAGCCGTCCCTGAGCCTTGTTCTCACCTTTGCAGGCATGTCTGCAGACGGCAAAAGCCAGAGGCCTTCCAGCCTGATCGGTGAAGTGGAAAAGCTGTTTCCAAAACTGGAGGCCCTGGATGAGAGCGCTGTGGAGTGGCCGGTGCGTACCGTGCAGGATGGCCGGGAACATCTGATCAGGGGACTGAGGAAGATGCGGGAAGACAAGGAGGGGGGCCAGGGGGAAAACCCGCAGGAACGGACCGGGGAGGAAGCCGCTTTTCTGGAACTGTACAGATATTTTTACTGCTCCAAAGAGCACAGGGAACAGGTAAAACAGCTGGTGGAAGCTGCCTTTTACTCCTATGAGGAGAGGGGGATAGGCAGGGCAGCGGCCAGGGCGCTTTACGGCCAGAGCCTTCAGGGCAGTGTTACCAGGCTGGAACAGTTTGCCTCCTGCGCCTATGCACATTTCCTTAAATACGGCCTGGAACTGATGGAACGCCAGGAGTATGAGCTGGAGGCCGTGGACATGGGAAACCTGTTCCATCAGTCCATTGACCGCTGCTTTGAGGTCATGAAGAACAGCGGACAGGACTGGAGGAATCTGACGGAGGAAGCCAGGAGGAGGCTGGTGCAGGAATGCGTGTCCCAGGTGACGGAGGAATACGGCAACACCATTATGCAGAACTCAGCCCGCAACGCCTATCTGGCCGGAAGGATCGAGCGGATCACGGACAGGACCATCTGGGCCCTGGCAGAGCAGGTAAAAAAAGGCGATTTTGAGCCGGTTGGCTTTGAGGTGTCCTTTTCCTCCATTGACAACCTGAAAGCAATGCGCATCGGATTGTCCGAGGATGAGGAACTGCAGCTTCGGGGGCGCATCGACCGGATGGACCTGTGTGAGGATGAGGAGCATGTGTATGTGAAGATTATTGACTACAAATCAGGCACCACTGCCTTTGACCTGGCAGCGCTGTACTATGGACTCCAGCTTCAGCTGGTGGTCTATATGGACGCGGCCATGGAGATGGAGGAGAGGAATCATCCGGGAAAGGAAGTGGTCCCTGCCGGGATCTTCTATTACCATATCAACGATCCCCTGGCTGACAAGCAGGAGGGAATGACGGCGGAGGAGATTGAAAAGCAGATTCTGCGTCAGCTGAGGATGAACGGTCTGGTGAACAGCCAGCTGGATATTATCAATCATTTGGACAGGGAGATCCGGAAAGAATCAGATGTGATACCGGTCGCCATCAAGGACGGGTATGTGCAGGAGAGCCGGTCATCCGTGGCCAGTACCAGGCGGTTTGAGGATTTAAGGCGGTTTGTGAACCGAAAGCTGAAGGAAGCAGGGCAGGATATCCTTAAGGGGAATGTGGAGCTTAAACCCAGTAAGCAGGCGGACAGGACTGCCTGCGATTACTGTCCTTACCATGCGGTGTGCGGCTTTGACACCAAGACGGCGGGATATGGATACAGGAGACTGAAGGGGTTAAAGCCCGAGGAGATCTGGGCGGAGATATCGCCGGACAGGAAAGAGGAACAGGATGGCAGTGAGATGGACTGAAAAGCAGCAAAAAGTGATTGAAAGCAGGAACCGCAATCTGCTGGTGTCTGCAGCGGCAGGAAGCGGAAAGACGGCGGTCCTTGTGGAGCGCATTATCCGGATGATCAGTGAGGGGGAGCACCCTCTGGATATTGACCAGCTGCTGGTAATGACCTTTACCAACGCAGCCGCGGCAGAGATGCGGGAGCGGATCGGAGCGGCCGTGGAGCAGAAGCTGAAGGAGCGGCCTGAGGACGAGCATTTGTGGCTTCAGGCAGCCCTGATCCCCCAGGCAATGATCACCACCATTGACAGCTTCTGCCTGAATATCATACGGAACCATTTTAACAGTCTGGATATAGATCCCGCTTTCCGTATCGGAGATGAGGGGGAGCTGGCCCTGTTAAAAAGCGATGTTCTGGGGGAAATGCTGGAAGCATGCTATGAGGAAGGCAGGGAGGAATTTGCCGGATTCGTGGAGCATTTTGGACGGGGTAAGTCGGACCGGGGAATCGAGGATGTGATCCTCCAGGCATGGCAGTTCTCCCAGAGCCATCCATGGCCGGGGGAATGGCTGCTCAACTGCAGGGCTGAACTGGAGGAGGGAAACCTGGAGGAAATGGAGCAGAGTCCCTGGATGCAGTTCCTGTTCCAGGACACGGCCCGGCAGATGGAGGAGCTTTCGGCACAGCTTAGGTCCGCCCTTTCAGTGTGCGGGGAAGAGAACGGACCACAGGCATACGAGCCCATGCTGCTCAGTGATGTGGGAAAGCTGGAGGCCATTGAACAGGCTGCGTCCCAGGGGAATTTTGAGGCCCTGTACCAGAGCCTTAAAAACATGAACTTTGACCGCCTGGCATCCATACGCAGCAAGGATATTGACGGGGAAAAGAAAGCGTTTGTCACCGCATGCAGGGACCGGGTGAAAAAGGCAGTGGGAAAATGCAGGGACCTGTACGGAGCCCAGAGCCCGGCGGAGGTGGTGGAGAGCATCCGGGGGACCAAGACAGTCATCGCGGAGCTTTTAAACCTTACGGGAATGTTCGATGAAGCGTACCGGGCAGCCAAACGGGAGCGGAATGTCCTGGACTTTAATGACCTGGAGCATTTGGCTCTGGAGGTGCTGCTGGAGAAGGCGCCGGAGGAGGCGCAGGAGCAGGAAAACAAGGAACGCCGCCCGTCCCCGGCAGCAGATGAGCTGAGCCGCCAGTTTGAGGAGATCCTGGTGGACGAGTACCAGGACAGCAACTATGTTCAGGAGGCCCTGATTACCAGCATATCCAGGGAGCGGTTCGGGCATCCCAATGTGTTTATGGTGGGGGATGTGAAGCAGAGCATTTACAGGTTCCGCCTTGCCAGGCCGGAATTGTTTATGGAAAAATATGGAAGCTATTCAGCGGAGGATGGTCCTTACCAGATGATCGAACTTCAGCAGAATTTCCGAAGCAGGGAATCCGTTCTCACCAGTGTCAATGATATATTTTACCAGATTATGACCAAGAATCTGGGCGGGATCACCTACACAAAGGATACGGCTCTTTATCCCGGAGCATCTTTCCAGGAAGTGGGCGGGGAGAATGTGGATGAAACCCTGAAGCGGAAAGAAGGCATTTCCCTGTCAGCCGGCACGCCCACGGAGCTGCTGATGGTGGATACGGGAGCGGAAGCCTTAAAGCAGCTGGACGAGGATGCCCTGGACTACACTGCCAGGGAACTGGAGGCCAGGATGATCGCAAAGCGCATCCGGGAGCTGGTAAGTGAGGAAAAGGGGCTCCTGGTCTGGGATAAAACAAAGGAGACATACCGCAGGGCACGGCTGGGGGATATGGTCATCCTTCTTCGCAGCATGACCGGCTGGTCCGAGGTGTTTGTAAATGTTCTGATGAACGAGGGCATACCTGCCAGCGCCCAGACCAGGACCGGATATTTTAACACGGTGGAAGTGGAGACCGTGTTGAGTCTGCTGTCCGTGATCGACAATCCTATGCAGGATATACCCCTGGCGGCCGTAATGCGCTCGTCCATTGTGGGAATGGATGATGAAGAGATGGCGTGGATGATGGCAGCCTACAAAAAGAACAGCAAAAAAGGGCAGGACCGGGGTGTTTATGGCGCCTGGACCTTGTGGATGGATGAGGAATGGGAACATCCCGGAACTGTACCTGAAACAGCCGCTGCCTCCATCAGGAAAAAGCTGGCTTATCTGCGGGAGCTTCTCGGTGAGCTGCGCAGTGAGGCCAGACATCTACCCATCCATGAGCTGCTGTACCGTGTGTACAGAAAAAGCGGATATTACGACTATGTATCCGCCATGCCTGCGGGAGAGACCAGAAGGGGAAACCTGGATATGCTGGTGGAAAAGGCAGCTGCCTATGAAGCCACCAGTTATAAGGGGCTGTTCCATTTTGTGCGCTATATTGAGAAGCTGAAAAAATATGATACGGACTTTGGCGAGGCCAGTGTGGCAGGTGAACAGGACCGTACGGTCCGCATTATGAGCATTCATAAGAGTAAGGGACTGGAGTTTCCTGTGGTGTTCCTGGCCGGCATGGGCAAGCGGTTTAATAAACAGGATGCTTACGGCAGGATACTGCTGGATGCGGATCTGGGAGTGGCGGCTGACCATCTGGACCTGGACCTTCGGGTGAAGGCGCCTACCCTCAAGAAACAGGCCCTGAAACGGCGTATGGAACTGGAGACCATGGGTGAGGAGCTGAGAGTCCTGTACGTGGCCATGACCAGGGCAAAGGAAAAGCTGATCATGACAGCTTCGGACAAGTCCCTTGAAAATAAATGCTCCAAATGGAAGGACTCCATGGCAGTGGGGGGACAGATTCCCTATACGGTGCTGGCCACAGCCGGTTCCTATCTGGACTGGGTCCTTATGGCCTGCCCTGCCGTGCCAAAGTCCCACTTGGAAGTGACCCGTGTCCAGGTTAGGGAACTGATCGGAGAGGAGGTCGGCCGCCAGGTTATGAGGCGGATGACCAAGGAGGATCTGCTGGGCGTGGATAGCGCCAGGATATACGACAAAGAGGCGGGGGAAAAACTGGAACAGGCAGTGAACTACAGATATCCCCATATGGATGATACCGGGCTGTATGCCATGATTTCCGTGTCCGAACTTAAAAAGCAGAGCCAGATCGGGCGGGCCCCGGAGGCAATCGGCACATCCGGCACGGACACGGAGGGCGCTGTGCTGGAAGCGCTGGCAGAGCCGGAAAGGGAGACGTCCGGTTCATCCGGCAGGGGAGCACTCAGGGGAACCGCTTATCACGCCGCCCTGGAACACATTTCCTTTATCCATATCCAAAGCCTGGAGGAGACGGAGCAGGCCCTGGAGGCGCTGGTGGAAAAGGGATACCTGGATCAGGAGTCCAGGGAACTGATCAACGGGCGGGATATATGGGCCTTTCTCAAAAGCCCGCTGGGAAAACGTATGGCAAAAGCACAGGAAGAGGGAAGAATCTACAAGGAGCAGCAGTTTATCATCGGTATCCCGGCCAGGGAAATGGACCGGGGGGATTCAGATGAACTGGTGCTGATCCAGGGGATCATCGATGCCTACCTGGATGAACCGGACGGACTGGTGCTGATCGATTATAAGACGGACCGGGTTCCGGGAAATGACAGGGAGCAGGGGGCGGCTATGCTGGCTGAGCGCTACCGGGTCCAGCTGGATTACTATGAGCGGGCTTTGACCCAGCTGACCGGGAAACGGGTGAAGGAGCGTATGATCTACTCCCTGGCTCTTCAGCGCAGTATCAAAGTATAGACAGAAAGAAGGTTATGATATGAATCAAAGGAAACCGATCAAAACAGTGTCGCTTATTGGGCTGGGGGCCATCGGATGCTTTTTTGCATCCCACCTACAGGGAATCTTAGGGGACAGACTCAGGATTATTGCCGGGGGAAGCAGAAAGGACAGGCTGGAGCGGGATGGCGTAACTGTAAACGGCGTCAATTACCGTTTCCATCTGGTGTCCCCGGAGGAGGACTGCAATGGTGATTATCCGGATCTGGCCATTATCATCACAAAATTTACGGGCCTTAACCAGGCAATCCAGGATATAAAGAACCAGATTGGGCCAAAGACCCTTATTATGGCCCCCCTCAACGGGGTGGAGGCCGAGGATATGGTGGCCGCTGTTTACGGATGGGATAACCTGCTTTATTCCCTTGCAAAGGTGAGCGTGGTCATGAAGGATGGGCAGGCTGTCTTTGACCCTAAGGTTGCCAGGATCGAATTTGGAGAGCGGAAAAATGAGACCATTTCCCCAAGGGTCCAGTCAGTGAAGGATCTGCTGGAAGCCGCGGGCATCTGCGCCATTGTCCCAAAGGATATGGAACGGGCCATCTGGTATAAATACATGTGCAATGTCAGCGAGAACCAGAGTGCAGCCGTGTTGGGAATCCCTTTTGGGGCCTGGAGTGTGAGCGCGGACGCTAACTTTATCCGGGAGGCCCTGATGCGGGAGGTGGTGGCCGTGGCCGGCAAAAAGGGAGTCAGGCTGACGGAGGAGGACATGGAAAAACAGGCAGAGCGCCTTGCCGTGGTACCTCCTAAGAATAAGCCGTCCACCCTTCAGGACATTGAAGCAGGGCGCAGGACAGAGGTGGAAATGTTTGGCGGCGCCATGATACGCATGGGACGGGAGCTGGGAGTCCCCACCCCTTATAATGAACTGTTTTATCATGCCATCAAGGTGCTGGAGCAAAAGAATGAGGGGCTCTTTTAAGGGAGGAAAGATGTACATGGACCAGAATCCATTGACTGCGGTCATAAAAGACCAGACATGGCGGGCGCTGTGGGAAGTGAAAAATGTGATCGACTGTGTGCCGGATGAACTGTGGGACAAAACATACTGTGCCATGCCGTGCTGGAAGCATATCTATCACATGCTCCATTCTCTGGACCTATGGCTCATCAACCCCCGCGACCGGATGTACCAGGAACCAGAGATACATGAGAAGGATCTGAACAACCTGGATGTGATATCAGAGAAGCGGATCTCAAGGGCAGAGATGGATGGATATGTTGGGGATATCGACAAAAAGATAAGGAACTATATTCTGGATCTGAAAGATGCACAGCTATTGGATCATCCGCCGGATTGTGAGTATGACAGGTTTACGCTGTTGCTGGCACAGTTCAGACATCTGCACAGCCATATGGGTATGATCATGGGATTTATCATTGACGATACGGGATTGTGGCCCAGGGTGCTGGGATTGGAGCATCCCATCCCGGAGGGGGAGTACAGTCAATATGTATCCTAAAAACGGACCGGTGCCTGACGCGTGATCAGGCACCGGTCCGTCCTCCATGGTCTTAGATCGCCACAGGGATCTTGGACTCAAAGGTGTGATACTGGTAATCCTCCAGACGGAAGCTGGAGGTGGTAAACTGGTAAAAATCAGTGATGGAAGTATCCATTGCCAGAGTGGGGCCGGGATAGGGCTCTCTTTTTAACAGTTCCTCCACCATGGGAATATGCCGGTCATAGATATGGGCATCCGCGATCACATGGACCAGCTCTCCGGCCTTAAGGCCGCTTACCTGGGCAAACATGTGGAGCAGCACGGCGTACTGGCACACATTCCAGCTGTTGGCCGTAAGCATGTCCTGGGAACGCTGGTTCAGTATTCCGTTCAGCGTGTGGCCGGACACATTAAATGTCATGCTGTAGGCACATGGGTAGAGGTTCATCTCGTGCAGGTCGTGGTGGTTGTAGATATTGGACATGATCCGCCTGCTTAAAGGGTTGTGCTTTAAGTCATAAAGGATGCGGTCCACCTGGTCGAAGTCCCCCTCCTTATAGCGATGCTTCACTCCCAGCTGGTATCCGTATGCCTTGCCGATGGAACCGTTCTCATCAGCCCAGGAATCCCATATATGGCTGTTCAGGTCGTGGATGTTGTTGGATTTCTTCTGCCATATCCAGAGCAGCTCGTCCACTGCTGATTTAAAAGCCGTACGCCTTAAGGTGATCACGGGAAATTCACCTGACAGATCGTAACGGTTAACAATTCCAAAACGCTTGATGGTATGGGCAGGAGCGCCGTCCTCCCACACGGGGCGGACCTGGTAGTCCGTATCCCATACACCATGGTCTAAAATATCCCTGCAATTCTGTATAAATATCTGGTCTGCATAACTCATGTACATTACTCCTTATGTCAAATATGAACCTATTATAGCAGAGGTTATACGGATTAGAAAGAGAAAATCTTTCTTTCTGCAAGGTTTTATGCTATAATTCTTTTGTTTGGACCAATGACGGTAAATACTGCAACCAAAGACAGGAGGTCTTACATGAACTTGATCGTGGCAGTGGATGAAGCATGGGGAATCGGCAGGGACGGAGGACTTTTGACCCATCTGCCGGGAGATATGAAATATTTTCGGGAAACCACCCGGGGAAAGATCGTGGTGATGGGAAGAAAAACCCTGGAAAGCTTTCCTGACGCAAAACCTCTTAAGAACCGGGTCAACATTGTGCTGACCCAGAACCGGGATTACTGCCCTGAGGGAGTGACTGTATGTCATGATGTAAATGAAACCCTTGAGACATTAAAGCAGTATCCGGAGGAGGATATATTCATCATAGGAGGAGGAATGATCTACGGGGAATTTCTTCCATACTGTAAAAAGGCATATGTCACCTGTATCCACGGTATTTTCCAGGCAGATACAAAGTTTGTGGATCTGGACCGGGAAAAGGACTGGGAGTGGGAGCGTGTGGGTGAAATGCAGGAGTATAACGGCCTGGCCTATGAATTCAGGATCTATACAAGGAGGCAGCAGGAATGAATCTGATCGTAGCAGCTGACAGGCACTGGGCCATTGGAAAAGACGGACGGGTCCTGGTGACCATTCCGGCGGACCAGCAGACGCTGATGAGGGAGACCGCAGGCAAGGTGGTGGTTATGGGGCGCAAGACCTTGGAAAGCCTGCCCGGAGGACAGCCCCTGGGAAACAGAAAGAATCTGGTGCTGACCCGGGATGAGGATTATAAGATCAAAGGTGCCCATGTGTGCCATTCCTTGGAGGAAGCCATGGAATGGCTTCAGGCTTTTGACACCAATGATATCTATATCATAGGCGGACAGAGCATCTATGAACAGTTTCTGCCCTACGCAGACACCGTACATGTAACCCGCATTGACTACACCTATGACGCGGACACATTTTTCAAAAATCTGGAAAATGATGGGGATTGGGGAATGACGGATGAGGGGGATGAACAGACATATTTTGACCTTTGTTACACCTTTCAGAAGTTCCAACGGATAAAATAACAAAAAAATTGTATATTACGACTAAAATCTAAAAAATATTTAGGAATTTTAGAAAAAGCAGTTGTAACATGATGCAGAAAATGATAATATAAAGCTTGTGCAGCTGTAAATTCTCACAAGCAGATTGGGGGAATCCATATGAAAGCAGATGGAACACTATTTACACTGGAAAATGATGAACTTTTGGTCACCGTGGCCAGACACGGGGCGGAACTCACCAGGATTTTTGATAAGAAGGCCGGGAGAGATGTACTTTGGGGCGCTGACCCTGCTGTTTGGGACCGCCATGCGCCTGTGCTTTTTCCTTTTGTGGGAAAGTGCTATGAAGGCCGATATATTTATGAAGAAAAAGAATATCAGATGCCGACCCAGCATGGATTTGCCAGGGACATGGAATTTGAACCGGTCCTGTGTGATCTGGATGAGTGCTGGTTTAAGCTTAAGGATACGCCGGAAACATTTGAAAAATATCCCTTCCATTTTGAACTGGAGATCGGGCACAGGCTGGAAGGCCGCACCATCACTGTGATGTGGAAGGTGACAAACCTGGATTCCGGGGAAATGCTGTTTATGATGGGCGGACACCCTGCATTTCAGGTGCCGGAGGGGCGTAGCATCTACGATTACACCTTTGAGTTTAACCGGGAAGGATGCAGGAAAGGACAGTTTCAGGAGGAACTTCACTATCTTGCCCCCACCAGTGGGGGATATGAGTCGGAGGAACTGGCGGGAACCCTTTCGCTTCAGGACGGCCGGGTGGAACTGACAAAGGGGTTTTTCGATACAGCCCTCACCTATATGTTTGATGATGCACAGGTCAGCAGTGTGAGCCTGTTATTGGACGGCAGGCCCTATGTGACCATGGGGTGCGATGACTTTCCTTATTTGGCAGTCTGGACCATAGAGGATACCCACCCCTTTGTCTGCCTGGAGCCATGGTATGGGATCTGCGCGTCAGAAGGGTATAAGGGAGAGTTAAAAGACAGGAAAGGTATCATTTCCCTGCCTGGATGGGAATCATGGAGTAAGAGCTATACCATTCAAGTGGGCTAATTATAAATTACTATTTATAACAAATCAGGAGGAGAACCATGTATAAGATTGTTAAGGCAGAATGCCTGGCAGACAAGATCTATCTGATGGACGTGGAAGCACCGCGTGTAGCCAGAGCCTGCCAGCCGGGTGAATTTGTGATCGTTAAGATGGATGAGGCAGGAGAGAGGATTCCCCTTACCATCTGTGATTTCAACAGGGAGAAAGGGCTTGTCACCATTGTATTCCAGACAGTAGGCGCTTCCACCGAGCGCATGGCAGGCTTAAAAGCCGGGGATTATTTCCAGGATTTCGTGGGACCTCTGGGCCAGCCTTCCGAGTTCGTAAAGGAAGACCTGGAAGAAGTAAAAAAAAGACGCTACCTCTTTGTGGCCGGCGGCGTTGGTTCTGCTCCTGTTTATCCACAGGTTAAGTGGATGAAGGAAAACGGCATTGACGTGGATATCATTGAAGGCTCCAAGACAAAGGACCTGCTTATACTGGAAGATGAATTAAGGGCAGTGGCAGGCAATCTGTACATAACAACAGATGATGGTTCCTATGAGCGCAAAGGCATGGTTACTGAGGTCATCAAGGACCTGGTTGAAAATGAAGGAAAGAAATATGATGTGTGCGTGGCCATCGGTCCCATGATCATGATGAAATTCGTATGCAAGCTTACCAAGGAATTAGGCATTCCCACCATTGTCAGCCTGAACCCCATCATGGTGGATGGAACCGGCATGTGCGGCGCCTGCCGCGTCAGCGTGGGCGGAGAAGTAAAGTTCGCATGCGTGGACGGTCCTGAGTTTGACGGCCATTTGGTGGATTTTGACCAGGCCATGAAACGCCAGCTGATGTATAAGACAGAGGAAGGCAGGGCGCTCTTAAGACTGAAGGAAGGCGCAACACACCACGGCGGATGCGGAAATTGCGGAGGTGAGGAATAATGGACGTATTAAAGAAGATACCGGTAAGGGAGCAGGACCCACAGGAAAGAGCAACTAATTTTAAGGAAGTGTGTCTGGGATACAACCAGGAAGAGGCGCAGGAAGAGGCACAGCGCTGCATCAACTGTAAGAATGCCAAGTGCATCCAGGGATGTCCGGTTGCCATCAATATTCCCAAGTTCATCTCAGAAGTAAAGGAAGGAAAATTCGAGGATGCAGCCAATACCATAGCAGAGTCCAGCGCCCTTCCAGCTGTGTGCGGACGTGTGTGCCCCCAGGAGAGCCAGTGTGAAGGAAAATGTATCCGCGGCATCAAGGGAGAGCCTATTTCCATCGGAAAGCTGGAGCGTTTTGTGGCTGACTGGTCCAGGGAGCATGGATTTGTACCGGCAAAGCCGGATAAGACCAACGGCATGAAGGTGGCTGTCATCGGTTCCGGCCCGGCAGGGCTTACCTGTGCAGGAGACCTGGCCAAGATGGGATATGAGGTGACCATTTTTGAGGCGCTCCATGAGCCGGGCGGCGTGCTTACCTACGGTATTCCTGAATTCCGTCTGCCTAAATCAGGAGTGGTACAGCCTGAGATCGATAATGTAAGAAAACTGGGCGTAAAAATAGAGACCAATGTAATCATAGGAAAGTCCGTGACCATTGATGAGCTGATGGATGAGGAAGGCTTTAAGGCCGTATTCATCGGTTCCGGCGCAGGGCTTCCCAAGTTCATGGGAATCCCGGGAGAGAATGCCAGCGGCGTATTCTCAGCCAATGAATACCTTACAAGAAGCAACCTGATGAAAGCATTCAGGGATGACTACGATACCCCGATCTATCTGGGAAAAAGGGTAGCAGTGGTAGGAGGCGGAAACGTGGCCATGGATGCTGCCAGAACAGCCCTGCGTCTGGGTGCAGAAGTACATATCGTATACAGGAGAAGCGAGGCGGAGCTTCCGGCCCGAGTGGAGGAAGTGCACCATGCAAAGGAAGAGGGGATCATCTTTAACCTTCTGACCAATCCTGTGGAGATCCTTACAGATGACAACGGATGGGTAAAAGGCATGGTAGTGCGTAAGATGGAACTGGGTGAGCCCGATGCATCAGGCCGCCGCAGGCCGGTGGAGATAGCCGGCTCCGACTATACCATTGACGTGGACGCAGTGATCATGTCCCTTGGAACCTCCCCCAACCCGCTGATAAGCTCCACCACAGAGGGACTTGAGACCAACCGCTGGAAATGCATTATAGCGGATGAGTCCAATGGAAAGACCACCAAGGAAGGCGTATATGCAGGCGGAGACGCCGTGACAGGTGCCGCCACAGTTATCCTCGCAATGGAGGCAGGCCGTGCAGGCGCAAGGGGAATTGATGAGTTCCTTCACGGAAGTAAATAAACAAAGAGATAGTCAAAAAGTGGACTGGCAAAGGATTTTCCTTTGACGGAAGGAAAAAGAACCGGTATCCGGGTGCTGCGAAGGCGCCTGTGTACCGGTTTTTTGTGCTATGGGAAAGGGGATGGAGGATGTTGTGGAAAGGAAAAGTTTTAACAGGTCTTGACTTGTCAATTACATATGTGCTATTCTATATTCAATCTCACAGAGTTCTCTGTGTCAGCTTCTTCAGAACAGGTTTGTTCTGGTTGATTGGCCGAATCGGCCGGTTTTCACGTATTAAATTTTGATTAGGTTATAATGATTGGGTTGAAGATTTAATTCCGTGTATTTTATGTCATATAGTTTACTTTGTTAATCTTTCTCTGTGTATCTAAGTTTATGCATCTAAGTTTATGTGTCTAAGTTTATGTGTCTAACTCCATGTGTTAAATTTTATCCAATCATTTTTAGTATGTTAATGAGTACGGTATCATCCGTTTTCACATCGGATGTCCTGTCAGTTACATTTATTTTATATATGGCATAACTGAAATGGAGGTGGTTTTAAAGGCTGTAATGGTTCGGGAAGCAGATGATTTCTTGTAAGAATGTAAGGGAGATTGGGGAGAGCGAATATGCAATTAAAAGGATTAGGGATGATTGTATTAATGACGGCAATGTTGACCAACTCAATTGTTTATGCCGGAAGTCTGATTTCAGATGGGACAGGGGGTGGTGCATTGAGGAAGGTGAGGGAAAATGTGTCAAAATCCAGTCCATCTGAGGCCAGCCCGTCAGAAGCCAGCCCGTCAGAAGCAACTCCATCCGAACCGCAGGTTCGGATGGGAACGCCGGTGGTGGAAATTGATTTTGAGTCTGCAGAACCTGAGGATGTGCCCAGTTGGTATACGAAAATAAAAGGGCGTTTACTGGGGGGAAGGACCCACTATGAATTTGAAGACAGGTATGGAAATATCCAGCACAGAATCTATGGATATTATGACGAGGAAACAGATGCAGAGTGGTACGAATGTGATGAAAGGGGAAGGGTTACAAATGAAAGCCAGTGGATCGATCTGTTGTGGGAGGACTGGGTGCTGGCTCCTTTGCGGTGGGAGAGCGCAGAGGTGGGTATTGATATAACATGTGAGCTTTCCTGCCAACTTTATGGGGTGGATGATCATATTGTCAACTCCATGGACTTTGAAGTCGTGGATTCGGAACTGGGGGAAAACTATGACGGCACTTTTTATGATGTGTGGTGGCTGGGGGAGGATCTGCTAAAACATAATTCGCCTGTCCGATATTTTATATATGGCCGTGCTGTTAATGCAGAGATGGAAGACAAGTGGCTGGAATGTACGGAGTCAGGAGTGATAATAGACAAAGTAAACATGCTGAAGCCGTCCCAAGTGCCGTCATGGTATATAAAAGGCAGCCGCGGGACAGTGGATCTTTACTTTTTTGTGGACCGTACCGGATGTCCCCAATACCGGATATACACAGTCTCCTCAGGCATTATGGGCTGGTATGCCTGTGATGAGAAGGGAAATCTCTCGGATTCCCGGGCTGTTGATATACAGAGTGAGGATATGGTACTGGCACCCTACCGTTACAAAAGTGCGGGGATCACAGACAGTGAACTGCAGACATTTCTATATGGAGAGAATATAGAAGTACAACAAAATGGAAGAATTGGTTCAGAAGTTTTGTCCGGGTCTAATTATGATAATACCAGGTATGATTTTCTGCATATTTATGGAAATGTACAGGAGGGATCGGATTCTGACAGCTATTATCTTTATGGTACCATTGTCAACAGTGAGATAGATGAAGCGGACCTTGACCCATGCTGGTATCGGTGCGATGAGCAGGGGAAGGTGCTTGGCAATGCATTGAATTATAAGTATCCGGATCCTGGCATTATGCCGTTGTCCCTCAGCCGTGGAGCGGATGTGACGGCAGTTGAAAAAACATTGGCAGGGAGCAGTAATGTTACGATATTTACGGCTTCCGACATACCCAACGGCGGACGGCTGATCATTGACTGCGGTCTGGCGAAGAAATATGGCAATCAGGTGGCGATCAATGATTACCTGGGGGCAAGTAATAGCAAACACAAGGTGATCATTTTTTACAAAGCAGATAAAGCCTGGACCAATCTGCAATATTACCACGAGACCTGGGCAGAAGGCCATAAATGGGTCTATGCCCCTATTGATGAGAATGCATATTGGTATGCCGGTTCTAAGATGAATCTCAGTTCCCACTGGAGCTGGAGCATATCAGAGGTAAATGCCGGAGGATATTATTATGACAGCGATTCTGAGGGGAGTACCTGGTCCCCTATTCCTATGAAAACAGACTACTTTACAATGGTACGCCAGCATACATATGGGGACTGGTCAATTGTAAAGGCAGCCACATGCACTGAGACGGGATTAAAGAAAAGAACATGCGCAGGCTGCGGGACTGCTGAGACACAGGTAACGTCAGCATTGGGACATTTATGGGAAAATAATTATTATACCGGAGCGGACGATGGGACTTATTACAAGAGATGTGTACGGAACGGGTGCAATTCCAAAACAGATGTTAAAAATAATCCATATACAGTGACATTCCTGTCTAACAATGGGGAAGAAAAGGCAGAAGTCCAAGACTTTGTTTACAACATCACTCAGCCCCTAAAGGCGAATAATTTTAAAAAGGATCACCACAGCTTTATAAATTGGTCTGAGCAGCCGGACGGAAGCGGAGCAGTGTACTATGATAAGGAATCAGTAAATAATTTGACGCCTGTCTATTCCGGCAATCTGCAGCTGTATGCGCAATGGCAGCCTGATCAATATGATATTACATACCATGACGGTTTGGACGGCACTCAAAATATAACAAAAGCTCTCTCGTATACCTTGAATTTAGGAGAACTCCCTGTTTTTACAAGGCCGGGATATACCCAGATTGGATTTGGCACGGATCGTACCGGGGGCGAGAAGATTACAGAGGAAACCGCAGTTCCAGGCAGTGACACAACCTATTATGCCCAGTGGTCACCGAATCAGTATGATCTTATATTTCATACACAGGATTCCTTTTGGGGGAGCAGGAAAAAGACAGTTACCTATGACAGTGCCATCGGCATTCTGCCCACGCCGTCCATGGAAGCCTATAAGTTTTTGGGGTGGTATGCAGAACCATACAGTCATATTTATCAGGAAGGAATCATGTTCGGGGAGCAAAGGCCATCCGATCTCAAGAAGGTTGCGGAAACAGATATATATCAGGTTGCGGGGGATCTTCAGGTATATGCATACTTTACCCTGATATACCGCGATATTGGCAATGGCACCAATCAAAGGCCCGGGCCTGATGGGGATCTGGATACAGAGGATGATACATTTTATCTAAATGGCAGAGACGGCCTTGCCGGGACACGGGATGACAAAAGAATTTATCCGGGGCAGGACGGACAATATGGAACAGAAGATGATTATTACATGGATGAAAAGGAGCTGAAGATATATTCCGGTCCGGATAAAACGTTTCAGACCAAGGATGATTATCGCGACAATAAAGATGGAACCAATACAAGGCCGGGGCAGGATCATGAATTTGAAACAGCGGATGATATTCTTGCTTTTAACGGCTTAGACGGAATATCCGGGACAAAGGACGACTGGGTGGACAACAGCTGTGATTATCCGGGAACGAACCTGCGTCCTGGCATGGATGGGATATTTGGTACAAAAGATGATGAAGTGTACTGGAATGGACCGGATGGGGAA